>OFGG01000838.1_pt1 | contig 23364 bp, 20 predicted proteins | sample 1521701 | NCBI WGS metagenome assembly OFGG01 (sample SAMEA3504081, study PRJEB24116) | mouse gut metagenome | biome: mouse gut; feature: mouse-associated habitat; material: faeces | place: Denmark | collected 2011
TGATCGCGCAGGGCGGCAAGAATCTCTCAGGCGGCCAGAAACAGCGTCTGACGATCGCGCGCGCCATTGTGCGAAAACCTGACATCCTGATTCTTGACGACAGCGCCTCAGCGCTTGATTTTGCCACGGATGCAAAGCTGCGCGCGGCAGTGAAAAATATGGAGAATGACATGACTGTCATTATTGTGTCGCAGCGCGCGGCGTCGATCATGTATGCAGACAAGATTATCGTGATGGATGACGGCGCAGTAGCGGGCATCGGAACGCATGAGGAGCTGCTTGCAGACAATGTGATCTATCAGGAAATTTACTATTCCCAGTTTCCAGACCAGAAAGCAAAAGCGGCGGATTGACGGGCGCGGAGGTAATGATCATGAAAGATTTGAATAAAAAAGATTTGAATAAACAAATATTGAAAAAAGTTTTAAACCATATTGGAAAATATAAAATTTTTCTCTTTTTTTCCATCGTGCTTGCGGCAATTTCGGTAATACTAACGTTGTATATCCCCATTCTCACCGGTCAGGCGGTGGACTGCATTCTTGGCTCCGGGGCAGTAGATTTTGACGGGATTTGGGATATACTAAAGAAGATGGCAGTCATCATTGTGCTGACTGCGGTGGTGCAGTGGGTGATGAACACCTGCAATAATAAGATTGCCTATCAGGTGGTGCGCGATGTGCGCGATGAGGCATTTAAGAAACTACAGATTCTGCCGCTCAAGTACATTGACGGACATTCCCACGGCGACATTGTGAGCCGTGTGATTGCGGATGTAGATCAGTTTTCCGATGGTCTGCTCATGGGATTTACGCAGTTATTTACAGGTGTGGTGACGATTCTTGGCACATTGGTCTTTATGTTTTCTATTAATGTGCCGACCACCATCGTCGTTGTGATACTGACACCACTGTCATTTTTTATCGCGGGATTTATCGCAAAAAGGACATTCAGCATGTCCAAACTCCAGTCCGAGACGCGCGGGGAGCAGACGGCGCTGATTGACGAGATGATTGGCAATGAGAAGGTGGTGAAGGCATTTGGGCATGAGCCGCAGGTGATGGAGAAATTTACCGAAATCAATGACCGGCTCCAAAAGGCAAGTGTCAAGGCAATCTTTTTCTCCTCGCTGACCAATCCCTGCACGCGCTTTGTCAACAGCCTTGTCTATGCGGGCGTGGGAATCCTCGGTGCATTTCTGGCGATCAAAGGCTATATCAGCGTGGGGCAGCTCACGAGCTTTCTAAGCTATGCTAACCAATACACAAAGCCGTTTAACGAGATCTCCGGCGTGGTGACAGAATTGCAGACGGCGCTTGCGTGTGCAGGCAGGGTGTTTGAGTTTATCGAGGAGGAGCCGCAGGTGGCGGAGCCGGACAACGCAGCAGTCCTACAGGCGCCAAAGGGAAGTATCTCAATGCAGAATGTCTGCTTTTCATACAATCCTGACCAGAAGCTCATTCAGAATTTTAATCTGGAGGTCAAGCCCGGTCAGCGCGTGGCGATCGTAGGCCCGACCGGCTGCGGAAAAACAACTGTCATAAATTTGCTCATGCGGTTCTATGATGTTAATAGTGGAAGTATTCGGATTGACGGCATTGATCTTAGGGACATGACGCGCAAAAGCCTGCGGGAGAGCTTTGGCATGGTCTTGCAGGAGACATGGCTTCACGCGGGGACAATCCGGGAGAACATTGTGATGGGAAAACCGGACGCCACAGACGACGAGGTGATCGCAGCGGCGAAGGCGGCGCACGCTCACAGCTTTATCAAGCGTCTGCCAATGGGATATGACACGGTGATCACAGAGGATGGCGGCAGTCTCTCACAGGGACAGAAGCAGCTTCTGTGCATTACGCGCGTGATGCTCTGTCTGCCCCCGATGCTCATTCTCGACGAGGCGACCTCCTCCATCGACACGCGCACAGAGATCAAAATCTCGCAGGCATTCAATACCATGATGAAGGGAAGAACGAGTTTTATCGTGGCGCACAGGCTTTCCACCATTCGCGAGGCGGATATCATTCTTGTCATGAAGGATGGCAACATTATCGAGCAGGGAAATCATGAAACACTTTTGAGGAAAGAGGGCGGCTTTTATGCAAAGCTGTATAACTCTCAGTTTGAAGCGGTGTCAGGCTGCGATGCGTAGTATGTGAAAACGAGCTTTAGGAGTGAAAATTTTGCCCGAATCGTTACTGTGAGCGGCTGTGCATAGTGACAAATCAGTGCAATCAATATAGGAGATAAAAACATGATAAATAATTTTCTGAACGTATCAGAGTATGCGGTTCTGGGATTCGTGGGCGTCGTCTTTGCGTATCTGCTGACCAGCTTCCTGCTCGCAATTGGCATGAATAAATTACCGAGAGACCATGGGCGCGAGTTTGCCCATGACGGCGGACTCTCCGCGGGCAAGCCGCGCGGTGCAGGGTTTGTCTTTATCCTTGTCTTTGTGCTTGCGGCGCTTGTGTTTGGCAATGTGGATCGGGAAATGACCATCTATCTGATTTTGACGGTTGCCGCGATGATGACAGGGTATCTCGACGACTGCGCCAAGGTCTCATGGGGAGAGCTTCGAAAGGGGCTGCTCGATTTGATGATTGCCATCATGACCGCCGTGACCATGGTCAATTTCAATGGAAGTGATGTGCTGATCGCTGTGACGGGGCAGGTTATCGCACTGCCGCCGGTTCTCTACGGAATCCTTGCCATTGTGCTGGTGTGGGGTTCCATCAATGTGACAAACTGCGCCGATGGCGTGGACGGCTTGTCTGGCACTTTGACAAGTATCACGTTATTTACAATCTATATGATTATGAACAGCACTGGGACAGCGCCGGAATTTTCGTACACAATTCTATTGTTTATCGCCTGTATCCTTGGCTATCTGTGGTTTAATGCGACGCCGAGCCGCCTTTTGATGGGCGATGCCGGCTCGCGTGCAATGGGACTTTTTATCGCGATTGCCATCATGAAATCGGGCTATCCGTTCTTGTACCTGCTGGCGGCATTTGTACTGATGGTGGACGGAGGCATCGGGCTAGTGAAGGTGTCGCTGCTGCGCTTCCTGCACATCAAGATACTCACCAAAGTGCGCACGCCGCTGCATGACCATGTGCGCAAGAACTTAGGCTGGTCCAACGCCCAAACAGTCTTTAAATTTGCAATTATTCAGATTATGATATCGGCGGCGGTGGTGTGGCTGGTAGGAATGCTATAAAAGAAAAGAGGTACAAATGAACAAACGATTTGAGACGATGCAGTCCAAACGCCTAACGATCACCGCGTTTGACATGAAATATCTGGACGACTATTACCATAACTTTGACAAGGAGATTACCCAATACCAGTATCCAGACCCGTTTGACAGTCTGGAGAGTGCGCGCAAGTGTCTACAGGAATTTATAGATGCGGCGGCGCGCGGCGAGATGCTTTTTCTCGCGCTTCTTGACAGCAATGCTACATTTATAGGCAGCTTGGAGGTGCATGGACTGATGGAGGAGACGCCGGAGCTTGGAATCTGGATTGCGAAGGAGGAACAGGGAAAAGGCTATGCGTATGAAGCGCTGGCGTGTGTGCTGGCAAACCTCAAACAGACCAAGCCGGATACATGGTATGTCTACGAGGCGGATCTGCGCAATGAACCAAGTATGAAGCTGGTGTCCAAATTCAAGTTCCAGAAGAAGGAAATAGACGAATTTACGACAGAATCCGGCAAAGAGTTGAAATTGCAGCAATATTTCGTGCAGCTTTAAGAATATGATGTAAGTTTTCGGAATATTTCAAATCTGCCTTCTTCGATTGACAAATATTTGACTAACCTTTATAATTAAAGGCATAATATATAACAGGGACGTTATGGAGGAGCTCATGGGGGAGTATAAGAATCGAGGAGGAAACTAATATGCGTATAGTAGAGAAGGTGCTGTACGGATTTGGTGGCTTATTGGCGCTTATACTTCTTTTTATTGCGTTTTGCCACTATAATCCGGAATTGGCAGTAAAAATCGGTGCAGATTTAAAGGCAAATGCCGGTGAAGCGAATGTGGAAAGCTATGACAATACTGTGCAGATGGTCAACACGACAGTGACACTCGGACAGCTTCCAGCAGCGCAGAATGTGCGTGCTGCGCAAAACGGCGGCGCACCGGAACAAACGAATCTGGTCAATACACCGCAGCAGACGAAGGAAACGCGTGCGGCAGATGATGATGAGGGAGAGACTTCCGACAACAAGTTAAAAATTCCTGATAAGGTTGCGGGGCTGACAGGCTATATCCCAGTCAAGGCGACAGGAACAGAGATCACACAGGACAAGGCGGACGAGATCGCAAAGGAACTCAGCAAGGGAGAGACTGGCAGCAATCTCAAATTCGACGAGGAGATCTATCCGTATTACGGAATGATCAATGATGCACAGAAAGCAGTCTACAGACAGATTTACGCCAATGCAAACGACCAGAACAAGCATTTTGCACCGGTGCAGGACATCACGGCAAACGATCTGAAAAATGCCTTTACGTCAGTTGTCAATGATCATCCTGAGCTGTTTTGGGTTGACACAGCGTACAAGTATCAGCATACGCCCAAGGGAAGCGTGGCGGACATCACACTTGTATTTAATGTGACAGCGAACAATCTTGACGCGTCGAAGCTGGAGTTTCAGGCGGCGGCGAAGAAAATTACAGATGAAACTTATGGAAATTACACCGACTACGACAAAGAAAAAATCGTGCATGACACCCTGCTGGACAAGGTGAAATACGATGTGAATGCACCGATGAACCAGAGCGCCTACAGTGCGCTGGTGTACGGCAGAACCGTGTGCGCAGGCTATGCGCGGGCTTTCCAGTATGTCATGCAGGAGCTGGATATTCCCTGCTACTATGTGACTGGATTTGCCGGTGAAAACCATGCATGGAACATCGTAAAGCTCGATGACGGCTACTACAATGTGGACAGTACTTGGGATGACACCAATCCGAATACCTATGATTATTTTAACTGTTCAGACGAGGATTTTGCTGCCGACCATGTGCGAAGGGATTTGTCAATCTACCTTCCGCCATGTAAGGGCAACCGTTACAGCGGTCTCGAAGTCAATCCTTCGGTGACACCGCCGACAGACACGACGACCAAACCAAAACCACCGACAGGCACGACGACCAAGCCCTCAACAGGCGGCACAACGACGAAGCCGTCCACGGGAAATTCGACTACAGGAAACTCGACAACAGTCACCAAACCGTCCGGCAGCACGACAACCCAGACCACAGCGACCAACACAGACTCCATCACAGTAATGACCGTGCGCGGTGGCGGTGACGGAAATTATATCGACAGCGTTGGCGATTACTTCAATGAGTGCTTCGCAGCAATGGTTGACAGAGACGAGAGCGTGATTACGTTTGACCTGATTGTCACAGACAAAGACCTCTGGGACGACATATACGAGGCGTATGATGACGGAAGCTGTCAGGAAGGCTATATTGACCGCTATCTTGTTGAGAAGCACAAGAACGCGTGCAGCATGTACGTGGAAGCAGTGCCGCGGACAGATGGAAGCTATCTGCTTAGGCATCGCGGGGTGATTAATTAAGAAGTTATAAAACAAAAATACAGGCAGAGAGTGCCTGTATTTTTGTTTAGGGATAAAAAGAATTATTTTTAGGAGGAGACAGAATGAGTCAGAATGAATTATTAAATGAGGGATTTACACACGGAGGAGTTTTCCATGCAGATGATGTATTTGCAACTGCACTATTGAAAATACTCAATCCAAATATTCATATTTCGAGGGGATTTTCTGTACCTGAGAGTTTTTCAGGGATTGTGTATGATATTGGAGGGGGAAAATATGATCATCACCAAAAAAACAGTAGAATGCGCGAAAATGGGGTACCTTATGCAGCATTTGGATTAATCTGGGAACAATTTTGTCAGGAGTTGCTTTCCAAGGAGGATGCAAAGGCATTTGATGAGTATTTTATACAGCCGATTGATCGCTCTGATAATACAGGGGAAGAAAATATAATGTCTCTTATTATTTCAGATCGGCTTCCTACATGGCAGGAAAACACTGTGAAGATGGAGGAAGCCTTTTGGGAGGCGGTTGCGTTCGCGCAGAAGATATTAGAACAGCGTTTTAAGCAGATTAGAGCAGACAGAGAAGCATATGAAATTGTGATTCGAAAAGCAAAGGAATGCAGAGGCGGTATTCTGTATCTTGAACCTGTAGTGCCGTGGAAAGAAGCATTGCGGGATTATCCCAAGGATATTTTATTTGTAATCTATCCTTCCATACGTGGAGGATATAATATTCAAGCAGTTCCGTGCAGGGAGGATAAAAATGCATTGAGACATCCTTTTCCGCAAAGCTGGTGCGGAGCAAGCCCACAGGAGCTTCAGAAGTTGACAGGAATCAAGGACATTACTTTTTGTCATAAGGCAGGATTTTTGAGCGTAGCAGAGACCTTGGAGGGAGCATTTTCTGTTGCGAGACTTGTGATACATGGTGATTGATAGTGTGTTGATTACATGTTACTCATTGGACAACGCTGTCTATTGTCTATTAAGAATAAAAATGATATACTAAATACAATATTTTTGTATAAAATATACAAGTCAATGTTGGTTATAAGTGCCAAATAAGAAGGGAGAAGTGATATGTTAAATCAACAGTTGAGTGACATATTACAAATTAGATATATAAAACTTCATTTTACTATAGTCCTGCTGACGGATACGATACTTCCAGTTGACAAGGTTTCTGCATTACGGGGAGGTATGGGAGAGATGTTGCTGCGGGCAAATTGTGTCCGAGATCGAGATTGTAAAAACTGTGATTTTGAATCGGAATGTATCGTGCGAAGAACGATGTATTCAAAATACGAAATTGTACCGCGATTTGTGACTACAAATGATAGTGTTGGTTACATCTTAGAATGTGAGAATTATGACGAAGAATTTTATGAGGGAGATACTTTGCAGTTTCAGTTGATTTTATTTGGAAGAACAATTGTGTATTTCAATCAGTATATGCAGGCATTTTATGCACTGGGCATAGAGGGAATTGGGAAGGAACATGCTCAGTATCGGATAAAATCTGTCACCAATACACAGAATGAATCATTATTTGATAACAGTGCAGTTTATATGAAAAATTACAATGTACAGACACTGGATGCATATGTAAAGTATCGCATGAACGAGATGAACAGTTTGAATTGTCAGAACAGGCTGGTATTTCACACACCTGCAACGCTGAAATATCAGGGAAAATTTCTGGAAACATATGATATGGAGGCGATCTGGAATGCGATTCTCCGTAGAATTTATATGCTGGAGTGTTTCGAGGGTCTGACATTCACCGTGTATGATGTTGAGGAATTAAAAGGTATTATGCTTCCTGATATTGTGGAGCAAAAAATACGAACGATTAGTGTACAGCGTTATTCCTCCACACAGGACAGAAAAATGCTCCTGACTGGAATAAAAGGGATTGTTCAGGTTGATTTGATACCAGATCAAATACTGCCATATTTTATTGCGGGTGAATTGATACATATTGGAAAAAATACAAGTTTTGGATTTGGAAGATATCGTGTGATATAAGATATTATTCTAAAGTATCGCTATATCGAGGGATAAATAACAGGATTATCCCCGAAGAGATAGCCCTGTTATTTTTTCGAGATTTTTAAGTACACCGATGGAGATGTCCCGCCCGGAATGATTTGGAATGACTAGAGTCTTTGGAACACCTTCTTTTTTGAACTGGAAATGGGAGCCGGTAATTCGGACCAAAACCCAGCCTGCTTTCGTAACTTTTCTCTCGATTGATCTAAAATCAGTATTCATAAAAACCTCCTTTGATACATTACAATAGTTACATGAATTATTCTAATGTCTCGGGGTTATGGTACTGATTTCTTTTAGTATATAAAGAAATGAGAGATTCGTCAAGATGATTAAGACAAGAATAAAATCTTAAAACTAACTTGACACGTACTGATATACGTGTTATGGTAAGAGGGTAAAAGAACTGAAGGAGGCATTTATTTGTGAAAGAAAATTATATATATCCAATCAAGATAAAAAAAGAAGAGGGGATATTTTTGATTACATTTCCTGATTTTCCAGAACAAATGACAGAAGCTGAGGAAGAATCGGGCGTGATTCGCAGCGCACAGGAAGTTTTGGCATTATGTATTATTGAAAACGAGGAGCAGGGAATCGAAAATCCAGAACCATCAATGGAGAGTGCTTTGGAATTAGAAAAGGGTGAGAAAATCGTATATGTCCATGTGTGGATGCCATATTTCCGAACGATAACAAAGGAGATATATGTCAAAAAAACATTGACGATTCCACAGCGGTTAGATTTGCTTGCCAAAGAGAAAAACATCAATTTTTCCGCTGTGCTGGTTAATGGTTTAAAACAGGAGTTGGGCCTAATTGACATACAGCAACAGGCACTTGATCTGGCAAGAGAACTGCGGCAGGAACTCGAACGATTTAGGACAGTGAGAGAGGCATTCGAAAAAGATAGAAATACGGATTAGGAGACGGAAGGGTATGACTGGACGAAACGAAAGAAGAAAAAAGCATTTTATTGCAGTGCTGGGAACCGGAGGATATACACCATGTACTTATTATTTGGATAAGAATACGTGCGATACGAAGTTTGTACAGGAGGCTGTATTGAAACTTGCCTGTGGGGAACTGAGATCAGATGATAGGATTACAATTTGTCTGACAGAGGACGCGCGCAGACAAAACTGGGAAGATCGTGCATACAACCAGAGAGAAATCGAGAGGAATAGCAACTTATCACAAGAAATTTATCAAGGACTGCACGCTGCATTAGAAGCAAGTCTAAAACACGTAGCTGGTATTCAAATTGAAGAAAAAGATATCGCGACAGGGAAAGACAGCCGTGAGATTGCTCGAATGTTTTCAGAGATTTATGATGTCATAGACGAGGGAGAAGAAATATATTTTGATATTACCCATGGCCTTAGAAATATTCCAATGCTGGTGATGGCGATTCTGGAATATGCCAAGGTGACAAAGGGTATTTTGATTGGCGGAATCTATTATGGTGCATTTGAGGTTGGAATCTTTGATCCAGCTTTGAACAGAAAGAGGGTGCCAATATATGACATGACCTTTTATCATACAATTATGAATTGGTCGAATGCCGCAAACAGTTTTATTCAGTATGGTCATGCTGATGAGATTAGTGAGCTGGTAAATGAGAGGTGGCAGTCGATTGCAAGAACATCTAGTAAAAGCCAAAACGTAAAGGAATTGTCAGGAAACCTGAATAATGTAGCGAAGCGTCTACAGGAGTTTACTTCTGGAATAGAGACTGGAAGAGGCAATACAGAATATAAGAAAAGCATACAGAAATGTTATGATGCCTATAAATCACAACAGAAGTTTACTTCAGAGTATTTGGTGGAAGAATATTATCCATTCCGGGAGCTGCTTGATAAGATTGAGAGGAAAACAGAAAAATATAAAAATGCGAAAACAAACCTTGAAGTTGGTATGGCCACAATTGACTGGTGCATTGAAAATCATATGGTACAACAGGGATACACCGCATTAGATGAGACCGTAAAGACTTTTCTGTGTGAAAAAATCGGTGTTTCGCAAGAGGAAGAATTTTGGCGAGAGATGATAGTAAAGCGTATTTGCACAAGCCTTTACAGTGTTATTGAAGGGACTTGTGAAGAGATGGAATATCAATTTGAAGAATGGCAGAAGTTTTTGAGGGCAAGAGGACAGTGTGATGCAGACCAGATGCAAAAAGCGTTCGAAAAAGGCAGAGAATTATATGTAATGATTACAGGTATAGAGAAACATAAAAAGCTGATACCGCTGATGAACAGGATTGGAACCAAGAGAAATGACATCAGTCATTTTGGATTTACAGACCATACAGCCGCACCGGATAGTTTGAAAAAAGAGCTGAAAAGTATGGCAGATACGTTTTGTGAAATACAAAGGGAATGGGATATACCATAGAGGAGGAGCAGCAATGAAAAATATATTACTGTTAGCTATGAGTACGCTGCCAAAGGAGACAGAGAAGGATAATTATTATCAGTATCAGAAGGGGGAAGTATTTGTTGCCAGAAGCCAGTTGGAGCCGATTACATATATGATTGACAGTGAACGAAAAAAAATGGGAGAGAAACTGGATAAAATTATTATTTTGGAGACAACAAAAACACTGGAGTTGACAGAAAGTAATAAATCTGCGGTTGGTTTCTATAAGGAACGCGTGAATCAATTTTTGGATGAGGTGGAGTATATAGACATTTTGATTGATGAGAAAGACCCCGCAGAAGGAATTAGGAAGGCTACAAGTGCTATTTGGCAGGAATATGAGGAGCAAAACAACCAACAAGAGCAAATGAAACTGTGGATTGATACCCAAGGAGGATTTCGAGATGTGGTTATGGTATTCAATGCGATTCTTTCACTATTGAGAGAACAGGGGATTGAACCCAAAGGGATATATTCTATCCGCTATACGCATGGAAATACAAAGGAGAATCCATGTCCGATTATCAATCAGACAAAAAATTATGACATATTTAAGTTTGTTGCTGCTATGCAGGAGTTTATGGATTTTGGGAAAGCAACAGGATTTAAGAAATACTATGGAGAGGAGAATGAATTTGTACAGATTGTCGGACGTATTGCCGACGCAATCCAGATATGCCAACCCCAAAAGTTTGAGGATGCTCTTAAAAAGTTTGCTGTTTATTTAAAGTCTGGACAATACAATGAGGTTGATCCTTATTTGCAGATTTTTGTTGAATTTATGAAAGAGGATTATGGAAATCTACTAGAGCAGCCCGAGAATACAGTGGAGCAGATTAAGTGGTGTGTGAGGAAGGAATTTTATCAACAGGCAATGACAATCTATATAGAAAAGATGCCGCAATATTATGCGAAAGAGGGCATTGTGAACTTGAAGTTAAATCATGGGCAGAAGATTCAGCACGGAAAGAATCCATATGCAGACGCTTTTTATGAGGGCGTGTTTGATGAGCTGCTGAAAGATGAAAATGATGAATTGCTGAATAAGGTTCTAAGCGATCTGGCTGAGATAGAGGAGATCAATGAGGGACAACAGGCGCAGATATATTTGAATAAGAAGATGGGCAGCTTACAAAATGTAAAAGTAAAAAATGCGATTCAGAAGCTCATTATAAATCTGGGACAATGTTTTGACAACAATGCAAAACCGACGCTAATACAACTACAGTCCAGAGGTCCTAAAACTGTGCTGGGATATGTTAATAATATGCGTGATAAACAGGGAAAACAAGTGCGTTATCAACTTCTGTATGGAAGAAGTTTGCCAAAAGGCACGTATGAGAAAAAGATACTGGCAATTAATACGGCAAAAGAAAAAGCGCCGCAGCTTGTAAAAATATTGGAGTACTATATGGCGATAAAGCTGTTGCGCAACAGAATGAACCATGCAAGTGAGGTTGAAATTGAAGAGGATGAGCAGAAAGCAGTTACATTCCTGAAAACGGAACAGATTGACATCGGGATGGAGATGAAACAGGATGGCATGCAGCTTGATTTTCAAAAAATTGGGAAACTAATTTTAGATGGACTTGCTTGATACCTAAATTGGCTATGATAGAAAATAGTATATACATATAGAGAAAAGGAGGCAGAACATGATGAAACGTTGTTTGACCATTTTGGAAGTATCGCAGAAACAGGCATATATTTTTCAGAGTAATGAACTCAAAAAAAATGTACGAAATTCCGCGGTGATTGATTGGATTATGGATGCAGAGTATTTGGAGGAAACTGTCAACGACAAAGAATTGTTTAACAAAAAGGACAACTTAGTATATTCCGGGGGCGGTCATATAGTGCTGGAGTTTTCCTGTAGAGAACAGGCGCTTCGCGTTACAACCACTGTAACTAAGACGATAAAAAGAGACTATCCGGGTATCGAGATTTTTGCCAAAACAATAGGGTATGAGGAGGCAAAATCTCCGGCAGAAAACATAAAAGAACTTATAAAGGCGCTTGAACAAAAGAAGTCCGAACGTAGGGCAGCGTTCCATCAAGGTAGTTTTGGCGTTGAAAAAATAGATACGAATACTTTAAAGCCTATTATGTACCAAACAGAAAAAGAAAGACAGATACCTAAAGTAGAAGAGCTTGATAAAAAGCTGATGGTACCGGGATATCAGCAAGTCTATAAGTTTGAAGATTTAGGCGGCACAAAAGACAAGTCTAATTTTATCGCAGTTGTGCATATTGATGGCAATGCGATGGGCAAAAGAGTGGAAAAATTGCAACAGCGATCGAAACATCTTAATTGGGAAGAGTACAAAGATATTTTAAATGAGTTCAGTGTGTCTATAGATAAAGATTTTAAGGATGCATACAGGGAAATGACAGAGGTGATCGCAGAAAATATTAAAAATGGGAACTTAGACGCGCTGGATAATGAGGATAACAATTTTCCGGTCCGAAGGATTATTACAGCGGGAGATGATGTCTGTTTTGTCACTGAAGGAAGGATTGGTCTGGAGAGTGCGGCAGTGTTCATTAATAAACTTTGTAGTAAGAAAAACAAAGTTGATAAGGAAGGCTATGCAGCCTGTGCAGGCGTGGCGATTGTACATCAGAAATATCCATTTTATAAGGCATATGAACTGGCAGAGATGTTATGCAGCAATGCCAAAAAATACGGTGTACCGCTAAGCACAGATGGATTTGGCAGTGATATATCAATGATAGACTGGCATATTGAGTTCGGTGAAGTTAAGGATACATTGGAGGAAGTACGAACAGATTATCTTGATGCAGATGGCAGCAGTGTGTCAGGGCGTCCTTATATTGTTCAGGCACCTCATTCCGTGGTGGCTCAGCAAAACGATCGAAACTATGGTGAAGTGCGCAGTCTGCTTCAAAAGCTTCAGAATGATGAGAACTGTGCAAGAGGAACTATCAAGGAGTTGAGAAATGCCCTAAAACAAGGGAAGGACGAGACAGAACATTTTATTCAATTCCATAGAATTGATGCGTTGCTCAAATGGGATTTCAGTGACAATTATAGTATGCTATTTGATGCAATTGAGTTGATAGACACATTTATCATGCTAAAGGATAAGGAGGGAAGAAATTGAAAATCAGAATGCAATTAATATCGGACGTTGTGTTTGGCAATGGGGAGAGTATACCGGGTGGTGAAGATATATCCATACTCAGTGATGAACATGGATTTCCCTATTATAAAGGAGGAACCTTCAAGGGGATATTTAGAGAAGAATTGAGAAATTATCTTACATGGACAATGACTGAGGCGGATAAAATTGATGCACAAATGAAAAGGCTTTTGGGCGCAGACAGCGATGATAAACAAAATCCAGATAAATTGGTATTTTCTGATTTTACATTATCGGAGTACGTCAAACAGCAAATTTTGGCAGAGACAGGGATTGGTCAAAAGTATATCGTGCAAAATGCACTGTCACATGTAAGAACATTTACAGCAATTTCCGCCAATGGAATTGTACAGGAAGGTTCTCTGAGACAATGCCGTTGTGTGAATAAAGGATTGAACTTCTATAGTCAAGTGCAGTGTTTACCGGTGGATGAGGAACTGGTAAAAGAAGTTTTGTCTACAATAAAGTGGGTAGGAACAATGCGAAATAGAGGTTTTGGCAAAGTGAAACTTACAGTGATCAGTTAAGGGAGGTGTATCATGTCCATTTATTTAAAGATTGTTTTTAAAAACTTAGAGCCTGTTCGAGTAGCAGACGACAGCACAAGCCAGAGCGGACAGACAGTAACGCTAAGATATATACCGGGTACAGCGCTCAGAGGAGTGGTTATCAATACACTGGCACAGGATAAGGATTTTGAAGTAATAAAGAAAAGTCTTTTTTCCACGAACATTCGATATCTGAATGCATATCTGACAGATGGAGATCGGGAGCTGATACCCTCTCCCAAAGGCTTTTATGAGGATAAAATGCAGTGCCAAGGGAGAAAGCCGCTGGATAATGTCGTGATTAACGGTGAATTTGAGGAAGGGAAAAAAAGGGCATCTCTCGGAAGATTCAGCTATATGGACAAAGAGTGTATCTATTACTATAATGTGGACACTGGTTCTGATCTAAAAATAAAAATCAATGATGAGAAGCAAAATGTATTCCGCCATGAATATATTTGTGCAGGATATACCTTTACTGGATATATTGCGGTGGATGACAGTGCGCTTAGGGACAGAATAAAGAGGGTGTTCACGGAGTCATTTGTGGTAGGAAATGGACGTTCCGCGGGACTTGGCAAGTGTGAAGTGATTTCATGTGAATATACAGATAGACTGCCCTATGAGGAATATCTGCCCAATGTTCAACAAGAAAATGAATGTTATATGATGCTCTTATCTAATACAGTTATGCGCGATGCGAACGGAGAATTATGTGGACTGGATTGTGATGCACTTGCAGAGAAGATGGGTGTCACTGGCTTAAAAATCGCTTTTTGTGCAACTTCCACAGTGGACGTGAAGGGATATAACCGCAAATGGAGGACTAAATTGCCGTCCGCAGTTATGTATGAGCAGGGAAGTATATTTCATCTGACATACAATGGAATATTTACTAGAGAAAAGATGGCTGCTTTGTGTGATCAAGGAATCGGAATTCGTCTAAACGAAGGATTTGGCAGGATTATTTTTTTAAATGGGTATGAGGATATCCGATACAAAGAAATGGTACGGTTTGACAGGCAAAAAGACTCTGATTCAGTAAAGTCGCAATACGAAGAAGATGGACAGACATTGAAAATAGCCGCTAGGTGTTATTACCGTAATTTGCTGGAAAGGCACATGAAGGCATATACGGTAGAGCACCCGCTTCCAAAGGGGAAGATTACAAACAGCCAGCTTGGTGTTCTGGAGTCCTATGTGATACAGTATAGATATGAGCCACAGAAAGCATATGAGAGAATTGCATATTATTTTGAACATTCACTGGATAAGGAAGAGAAGTACAATGTACAAAAAGAAATGAACAGTATCCATACATTGAAAAAGTATGTGACCACAGTGTTTGATACAGATCTTGAAGCATTGCTTTCAATTGACACGAAACACAAAGAAAGTATTATGGGAATACCGAAAGACGAGTTGATAACCCCTAATGAGAAAATAAGATTTCGACTGGAATTGATCTTGATGATGATACGATATGATAATAAGAAGGAGGAGGCATAGATGACAGGAGACATGAAATATCAAAAAATAATGAAATATTTGGTAAGAATGGTTTGTACACAGCCTCTTCACATTGGAAGTGCTTCGGGGGACAAGGAGGAAGTATTGGTACATCCAACAGACAGTGTACCGTTTATACAGGCATCTAGTCTTGCAGGGGTTTTGAGACAGTATTACGCGCAACAGCATGATGAGAAACAGGCAGAAAAGCTTTTTGGTATGAGACGTTTTGAGTCCAATGAAAATTCTATGGAGGGCGCTAGTAAGGTGCGGTTTAGCGACGGAATTTTTCACGATGAGAACCTGATCTTAGAACTTCGTCCTAGGGTAAAAATCAATCCTGAGACGGGGACTTGTGACGCGGGCAGCATAAAAGGTACAAACATGCAGGCAGGGCATAAATTTAATATGGAATATATTGGCGTCGGTGCAGTGTTTGATTTCTCTGTTTATTTGTATGATGAATGTTATCAAAAGGATTTGGAGGAAATATTGTCGGCAGTCTATCAAGGGAACGTGCAATTTGGCGGGCAGAAGAGCAACGGTTGTGGTTTTATGGAACTGCAAGGGCTAAAAAGAAAGATTTTTGACATGACGAAGGCTGAAGACCGCAAGATGTGGGCGGATGAGGAAGCGCTGGCAGACAATCATTATGAAAATATATATTCTGAAATAAGGACAGCAGCAAAGAGTGCCGCATATGAGGTGATGGTTTCAGGCAGTACGGAAGGGGAGCTGCTTGTCAAGAGTATTGCAGTGCAGGAGTATGGAAAAGGTACACCGGACTGTATGAATATTCAAAATGCTGCAAAAGAATATATCGTGCCGGGAAGTTCACTCAAAGGCGCTGTGAGAAATCAGATGGAAAAAATTGCAGCATATTTAGGTAGTAAGTACATAATAGAAGATACATTTGGTAAGTCGGGAGAGACTGCAAATGATGGAAAAATCGGAAATATTGTATTTTATGACACAGTTGTTGGAAATAGGGAAGACAATGACAGCGCGCGGGTAAAAAACAGGATACATATTGACAAATTTACCGGAGGCGTTATGCATGGAGGACTGTTTAATGAAAAAAATGTTTCAGGTGATATGCAGCTCCATATTATGATTCGGGACAAAAATGATCCTGATGGAACCTGTGGACTTCTCCTGATGGCGCTTCGCGATCTGGCACTTGGTGTGATGAGCGTGGGGGGTGGATATAGCGTAGGAAAAGGAATCCTCCATGTAGACCAAATAAATATTTACGACCATAAAAATCAAAGTGAAGCCGTGATAAAATTTGAAGCGGCGTCGATTGCAGATGAGAGCGGGATAATAGCAAGATGCATCAAAGCAGCACGATCAAAGGAGGCGGCAGTATGAGCTACATAGTGGAAAGAATTGATATGAATGAAGCATTGAAGGATATTTCTGCGTATGAGTATGCTCTGATATATGGTATGAGTAGGATCGTCTTTTGCAAAATAGAGGAATTGTCTCAGATCAACTGGGATGAATGTCTTGAGGCGAGACTATTTGATAATACGAAAGAGTTACATATATATGAGCAGGATAACAGAAGATGTGCAGTGAAAATTACAGGAATGATAGATGAAAATTGTCTGATGAAAAAGTTTGTGCTTCAGGATTATTATTTTGGTAAAGGAAAGTATCTGTGTGTATGTGAGCATCTAGGGTATGACGAAGATGGACAGGCATTTGTTGCGCTCACGAGACTGACAGGGATAGCATAGGAGGAGAAGAGATGGAGTTTTGGAAGTGGCAGCAGGAACAGCAGAAAAATTCGGAAAATAATCAAAAATCACAAAATAGAAACCAGAAAGACAGACCAGGACAGAATACTTCCCCTGCAAATAATGAGTCCAATAAATATGTAAGAGCACCCTATAATTTTGTTCCTTTTTATAACAAAGTATATCCACATAATAAATTTACAAGTCATAATTCAGTGGAAGAAAATTTAATTACGGGGGAGATTACCTACAAAATCACAGCAGAGACCCCTATTATGATTGATGATGGTACAAATCATTTTTTTACTGATGCAAAAGGCAGGTATGCGATTCCGGGCAGTACAATGCGAGGATTGATCAGAAACAATGTGCAGGTGTTGGGACTTTGCAGTTATGAGGATGATATTGATGACTATGCACTAATGTATCGCAATGTGGCAAATGGGGCGGAGAAAACACGATATAATAACACATTGGGAGCAAAACAAATCAGGGTCAATGATGGTACAAAAAATTACAGTCTTGGTGTTTTGCTAAATGTGCGTGCGGGATATGTATCAAATGAGGGTGGTAAGTATGTGATTTATCAGACTGCTGTGGATTCTGTCAAGAAAGAATTTAAGGAGATGAATTATTATGTTTTAAGTGAAAGGAAAATTGTACATGATTATTTGAAATACGGCGATGAATTTTCATTTGGTTTTTTCCGACAGAATGGCAAAAGCATACTTCAGCATGAATTTCAGGAATTTCGAAAGGAGGGTACACATTATAAGGGAAGGAAGAATACGGAGTATAAACCATATTATGAACCAATCTCTTATGAGGTGACACATGAGAAAGATATTACTGCCGTGGGGAAACCGGGGAAATATAAAAATGCAGGATTTGCTGTCAGCACAGGAATGATGAATGAGAAGAAGGCAGTTTATATTATTCCTGAAATAGATAGAACAAAAGAATGTATTACCATTCCAGAAAAAGATATCAGAGCTTTCAAAATAGATCTGAAAAAGAAAGAGAACACTTTGAAGCAATTTGGCGGCAAAAAGTATTTTGACTTGCCTCAAGAGGGGGAGATGAGACCTGTTTTCTATATCAGGTTGGACGGCAGGCTGTATTTTGGTTTTACGCCAAGACTTCGTTTGTTTTATGACCATATGTTAAAGAAGGGGCTAAAACAGAACTGGAAGGCGGGCAGTGTTGATTACTGCAAGGCATTGTTTGGGTATGCTGCACCGGAGAAAAGCTACAAGTCAAGAGTTTCCTTTTCCGATGCGGTTGTGCAGGGAAATGTAAGAAGTGGAACAGAAAAAAAGCTGATTCTGGCGGAACCGAAACCTACAAGTTATCTTGATTATTTGAAACAGAATGGGACTACTCCGGTGACATATAATACAGAAAACTTTGAGCTGCGCGGAGCAAAACAATATTGGCTGCATAAATATCTTGTGCAGGAGGATCGCGATATAAAAAATGAAAAAGCGGCGTCAACGATAGCACCATTGCAACAAGGCGCAGTGTTTATCGGAAAAGTCCGTTTCCAAAATCTCACAGAGGATGAGCTGGGACTGCTATTGTGGGCGATACGTCTGAATCAGGAATCACAGATGAATGTGGGGAAGGCAAAGGCATATGGATATGGCAGAATATCATTGACGCTCAATGAAGCTGTTAAGTTTGATCTGAAGCGGGCGTATCAATCAGACACAGAGCTTTGTCTGAACCCGTTTATCGAAATAGATGTTGACAAGGCAATAGAGAGTTACAAAACAGAAATCAATAAATACCTTAATAAACCAATTGATCAGCTTCCCCATATACAGAATTTCTTTTTGATGAAGGATTCTGATAAAATACCTGATAACGAACATACAACATATATGAAAATAGTTGCGAAAGAGTATCAGAGCAGAACGAATGCACTACCGGGTATTAAGGCTATTATTTCAGAGGAATAAGATATATAAAAGGGCAATGAGAAGAGCGTATTTTCATTGCTCTTTTAATATAAAAAATAAAAAAGTATAAAAAAGAGTTGACACGTGTTTTAATACGTGTTATGATAAAACCATCAAGAAACAGCATATCAAATAAGAGGAGGAAAAGAGTATGTTATTTTTATTACCAATTTTTGCAGCAGTAGCGGAGACAGCAGCAACAGTGACGGGCGCAGTCATAGCATCAGCAGGTACAATAGGGACAACAATTGCAGCAGGAACAGCAGCAGTAGGAACTACAGTGGCGACAACAGTGGGAACAGCGGCAACCGCAGTAGGTGTAGAGGCGGCAACCGCAACAACAGTGGGAGCAATAGCAGCAGGAACAACAACAACAGCATTAAATGTAGGAGTAATTGAAGGAGGGAAAGAAATTTTGGAAGATGTAGTAAAATAATTGTAGGACGATGCATCAAGAAAAGAGGGGGGTGTTATATGAAGCGGTATGTTATTATTTTATGGCAATGTTTTATTAAAGGATTTATAATTCGGATGAAAGACACATCTTGGTTATTTATGAATAAATTGTGCTTGAGTATACAGGATCTATGTGTTACAATAGTATTATCACAAAATTGTATAGATATCTGTACAATTTTTGAAAAGACAAAAAAACAGCTCTGAAAAGACTACTGTCAGAATATTCAGACAATTACCTGCAAAAATGGAACTTGAAAGCCTTGATTTTAGGGGGGTGTGAGGTGCTACCGTAGAAATGGAGCGTACCCGATTAAGGGAATTGACACATTAACCATTAACTTGAAATCGCCTTTTCTGAGCTGGTAGAAATGGAGCGTACCCGATTAAGGGAATTGACACGTCCATTACGCTCACTATATACTTCAGGGCTTCCTCGGTAGAAATGGAGCGTACCCGATTAAGGGAATTGACACCTTATTATTATCGTATAACCAATACATCGTCTCCATAGGTAGAAATGGAGCGTACCCGATTAAGGGAATTGACACAACTCGAACAACGCTTTACGGATGCTGTCATACTGTGTGTAGAAATGGAGCGTACCCGATTAAGGGAATTGACACATCATGTGTGGCGATAAATTCCTGCATTTTTACATCATGTAGAAATGGAGCGTACCCGATTAAGGGAATTGACACACATCATACTCAATCATATCTGCCCTTAGGTCCATCAGGTAGAAATGGAGCGTACCCGATTAAGGGAATTGACACAAATCGCTTGATGATACAATGATGAATATAGGAATACGTAGAAATGGAGCGTACCCGATTAAGGGAATTGACACATGCTCCTATTATATCATACGTCCCTGCTTTATTTCGTAGAAATGGAGCGTACCCGATTAAGGGAATTGACACAATACTGTCTTTAATCGTCATCGTCGCCACTTATAAGTAGAAATGGAGCGTACCCGATTAAGGGAATTGACACGCCATATGGCTGGTGTTATTCAAGGATGTTTATGATATGTAGAAATGGAGCGTACCCGATTAAGGGAATTGACACAATTTCCTTAAATCTGACTCCACGACACTTGGTACTGTAGAAATGGAGCGTACCCGATTAAGGGAATTGACACAATATTTCATTGTTCGTCCTCCTTTTGTCTTTTTTGTAGAAATGGAGCGTACCCGATTAAGGGAATTGACACCCGTTATTGTGTGCTCTTGTTCCGCTATGAGGTCTCCGTAGAAATGGAGCGTACCCGATTAAGGGAATTGACACACTTAAAAACATCTTTCTTTGAAAAAGCGGGCGGAAGTAGAAATGGAGCGTACCCGATTAAGGGAATTGACACGACCCCTATAGTTGAAGAATCGTTTGTATTTGTCAATGTAGAAATGGAGCGTACCCGATTAAGGGAATTGACACTATGTTAAGCACTGTCTCATCTACAACATCAACGCAGTAGAAATGGAGCGTACCCGATTAAGGGAATTGACACATGCGCAATCGCCGCGCTATAGGTTTTTATTTTATGTGTAGAAATGGAGCGTACCCGATTAAGGGAATTGACACAAAACTCTTGTGCAATTAATCGCAATTCGCTTTCAATTGTAGAAATGGAGCGTACCCGATTAAGGGAATTGACACCTCTGAGACAACGGAAGAGAGCACAACGGAAAAGGCGAGCTGTAGAAATGGAGCGTACCCGATTAAGGGAATTGACACATACCACAACAATTTTTTACCCCCTTCCTTTTCGAGGTAGAAATGGAGCGTACCCGATTAAGGGAATTGACACGACATTACTTGGTCAATTGTGGTTGAGTTATCTATGTGTAGAAATGGAGCGTACCCGATTAAGGGAATTGACACATGTAATAACACCACAATCAACTTCTGAAAATTCTGCGTAGAAATGGAGCGTACCCGATTAAGGGAATTGACACATCTTTCCAGATACCATCAATACCTGACCATCCTTTGTAGAAATGGAGCGTACCCGATTAAGGGAATTGACACCCGTCTTATTCACATTAGCTCCTCCTTTGCTAGTAATGTAGAAATGGAGCGTACCCGATTAAGGGAATTGACACATTCCCGAAGGATTCTTTTGATTTGGGCAACAGTCCGTAGAAATGGAGCGTACCCGATTAAGGGAATTGACACACAATACCATGACTCCACATACTCGACTTTACTCCAGTAGAAATGGAGCGTACCCGATTAAGGGAATTGACACAGGTACTTTCTGGCTTTGACTCAAATAGCTGTTTTTGTAGAAATGGAGCGTACCCGATTAAGGGAATTGACACTTCATTGAGAAGGGGCATCTTCCTAACATGAGGTGGATGTAGAAATGGAGCGTACCCGATTAAGGGAATTGACACGAAGCCATTGCAATATATTCAAGCTTCCAGTCAGCAGTAGAAATGGAGCGTACCCGACTAAGGGAATTGCTACATGATAAAACAAAAATTATTTTAACAAGTACTCAATACAAAACGAAAAATACCCGATTAAGGGAATTGCGCATCAATACTTTAAGAGTTATTGATGCGTTTTGCGTTTCAACAGGAAAAGAAAGGAGATAAATCACAATTTCATACAGTGAGCATGAACCGACAAACATTTATACAAAAGAAAAGAGGGATTTAAATGAAAAAAGATTTAAAAGAATTTACACAGGAATGGATGCAGTTGGAGAGAAAGACCTTAGAACAGAGGAGGCAGGCGGATGAATTTTATGAGAGTAATCTCATGGCATTGATTGAAGAAGATTTTATTGAGCGAAATCAAGAAAAGGTTTGTGAGAAAGCAGAATATATTGTTATATCAGTGGGCACATCTTATGAACCCATTGTGTTGAATATTAAGTTATTCACGCCCCAAAGAATTTTATTTTTATATACGGATAAAACAGAAAAAACACTCAATAAAATTGTTAGATATTGCTCACTGGAACCGGATACTTACGAAAAACGTAGGGTAAGCGAAACAGATCCGCTTGATATTTATAGAGAAATTAAGAGGTATTATTTAGAATGGAACAAACCGGATAAAATGTATATTGATTTTACCGGTGGAACCAAAGCAATGTCAGCAGCGGCGGCGATGGCGGGTGCTTTAATTGATATACAGCTTATCTATGTAGGGACAAATGATTACCTTACAGATTTCAGAAAGCCCAATCCCGGTTCAGAAACACTATTTTATATTAACAATCCTCTTGCTACCGGACCCAAGTTTTCTTTGCTGGCGAAAGTTTATGAAGCGTGGCAGGAACAAATGGAATGATTATAAACATCCAAGATATTATTCATATATAGTCTGAAATACCTCTTGAACTTCAACCCATCAGTATGATATAATAACCAAAAATAAACAAAACATACATTCTATACAGAAAGGTGATGCCCTATGAATATTCCAAACGCCCCCTATTATGCATGGTACATATACGCCAAATTCTCAGATCACGCCGAACTTCCGCCGGAGTTATGCGCGCAGTCGAATACTGTTGGAGAGAAAGTATTTACAGGCAGGGAGATTACACCGCAGATCATTGAACTGCTGGTTTCTCAGGTAAACATGGGAATGGTCGTGCAGTTGTATATCAGCCCCTTTATGCCTGTGGACCATTATGAGGCTGCTGAGCGCATAGAACTGATACATCAACTAGAAGATTTCGGGTTCACACACGGATGCAGTGCGGCGGTGATGAATCAAGAGCAATCGACTGCTGTTTTCCTCCAGCTGAATGAGTATATACTGAATCACCATATGCATATTCCATTAAGGGCAGATGACAGAAAACTCTTACAGACGCCTGTTTTATTTGAGTCTTACAGGGATATGACAGAGGCGGTTCTTCACGTGATTTTGACAGGACGCTTAGACGGGTCAGGGGTGC
>OFGG01000839.1_pt1 | contig 23360 bp, 16 predicted proteins | sample 1521701 | NCBI WGS metagenome assembly OFGG01 (sample SAMEA3504081, study PRJEB24116) | mouse gut metagenome | biome: mouse gut; feature: mouse-associated habitat; material: faeces | place: Denmark | collected 2011
CTGCATAGGCTGGCCGCCGCTGGCCGAGGGCGTGATGCAGCTGAAGAAGAAGCCCGCGGAGGAGAACAGGAAACAGCTTCGCTTCCTGGTCCTGATTCCGTAGGAAGTCAGCATATGCCAGAGGATGATGGATTCCCCCCAGATGAAGAACAGCACCAGGGCCACGCAGGGAACCAGCCAACGTATATCCGCTTCCCGGATGGCATCCATCATGGCGCCCAGATCCTCCCCGTGGAAGACGCCGTAGAGGGTAAGCCCGAAGACCAGGGCTAAGAAAAAAGCATTCCAGATTATTTTCTTCCCTGACCGCACGGATTTCCTCCTTCCAGACAGAGCTTTCCGTTGATTTTATCCAGAATCCTCCCGTATGTCCCCCACACCCCGGCCTTCTTCCCGATGAAGAAGCAGATCTCCGCCAGGAGCACGCCGCCTAACACATCCGGCACCACATGCTGCTTCGTGGTCAAAGTGGAAATGCAGACCAGCACCGCCAGCAGGCAGGACAGACCTCTGTACCATTTCGGAATGTTCTCCTTCCCCCGCAGCCCGATGTAGCAGAACCAGCTCACCAGGCAGTGGATGGAGGGGAACAGGTTATCCGCAGCGTCCGTGGCGTAGAGCCCGATCATCACCTGATTCCAGAAGCCCTCCGGCTCCACAGCCGGCCTGGTATTGGTGGTGGGGTAGAGCAGGTAGAAGGCCAGGCACACGGCCCTGGAGAGGAAATCCGCCGCGAAGAACCGACACACATGTCGTTTTTCCTGTCTGGCGATCAGGATATAGTTCACGATCCAGAACGCATAGCAGCCCAGGTAGATCGCCGCCGTCCACGGCACAAAAGGTATCAGCCGGTCCAATCTCCCCTCAATGTCATGATGGAACCACCCGCTGGTGAACACCCTGGATCCGAAGTACACCGTCATGTTCCAGGCCACTGCCACCATCAGGGGAATCCGCCCGTATGGCGGAATCAGGGCGCCCAACATTTTTCTCAGCTTTTCCATAATCCTCGATAATAGAATCCGCTCTTTGGCTCTATTATATACCCCCTGTTTTTCTTACCTGTCAAATCCATATAAGAATATATCAAAATTCTCACTGCGGCTCAATACGTTTTCCCATATCTTTAACAAATCTTTAGAGAATATTAAGCGGGGGATTCCGCCCGGAAATACGCAGATATGCCAGCGCCGGAAAAATCTTCCGGACGCTGGCACTTTACAGCCTGGCCTCAGGCCGGATCCGCAGCCTTCCCGTATTTACCGGGACATTCCGTTCCGCTGCGGCATCCGCCTGTCATGTCTCAATCCTTTGTCTGCCCCTTCGGCGCCTCAACCCTGGGCATCTCCGCCATCCGCAGGGTAGTGCAGCCGTATGGGTAGAGGCGCTTCTTCACCGGCGCCCCCAAGGGCTCCACGGATTCCGGCCGCTCCCTGCACATCCCGTCCTCCTTCTTCCAGTCCAGGGGCACCATCTCCGTCTCCAGCATCACAGGGGGCTTCTCCCGGTCGAAGGGCATCCCGGGCATCTCGGCCTGCACCTCCCGCACAGGCCCCGCCCCGAAGCCGTAAGCCCAGTCCGACTTTGGCCTGACGGCGTAGTCGCAGTAGGGGAACTTCCGCTCCACCCCGTCCCTCTCATACTCTATCCGCTCATGCTCCGCCTCTATGGGCATGGCATAGAACAGAGGCCCCCTGCGCAGGGCCCACATGCCGCTGGGCCGCTCCGCGAACTCCTCCTGGTACCGAAGTTCGACCACAACCTCATCTTCCTTTTTCCAGCATCTCTTTATCATATAGAAGCTGCCGGGCACGGTGTCCCGCGTCTCCTGCCCCACCCGAATCTGCGCCGCCCGGGCGAACCCCGGTATCCGCACGGAGAGCTCGAATTCCAGAGGTTCCTCCGGCATGACGCGGATCCGTAAGCTGTCCCGGAAGGGATACTCTGTATCCACCGTCAAACACACCTCCCTGCCGGCCACCCGGGTCTGTACCCTGACGGGGGCAAGGACCGTCACAGCCAGCCCTTTTTCCGTCCGCATCACCGTGGAGAGGGCGAATTTGGGCCAGCCCTGGCCGAAGTTGGCGGTGCAGCACCCGAAATGGGGCTCCAGGCCGAAGGTATGGGCCTCCTCATTGTTGGAATTGAAAGGCATCTTCCCCTGGGGCATCCTGGTGCACTCCACCTGGTTCGTCATCTGCACATACTGATGGCTCCACATGTCCGCGCTCACCGTGGCCGCCAGACCGTTGAAGGCCGTCTGCTCCAGGAGGTCCCCCCAGAAGGGGTTGCCGCCGATGGACAGCAGCTCCTCGTAGGAGTACATGGCCTCCACCACGCCGCAGCACTCGCTGCCCTGCAGGGGGCTGGTGCCGGAGAGGCATTCGTCCCCTGTGAAATGCCCTATGGCCATGCCGTGCCTCTTCTGCAGCTTTTCGTAGAAATCCAGGGCGAAGGCGTCCGGGTCCTCCCCGGTGAGCAGGCTCATCTCCGCCCTGGACTTCAGGGCCATGGCCACGTTCACCACATGGTTCAGATAAGTCCAGTAGCGCTTCGCGCCGGGCCTGTCGAAGGAGAGCCTGGCGTACAGCCTCTCATAGTCGATGCCGCAGCCCTCCAGCACATAGGCCAGCTCATCCATCCAGGGCTCGGGCCGCCTCTCCCGGAGCCAGAGCAGAGGAATCAGGCACTCGAACCACCTGGCCGCGCCCCAGCCGAAGAGGGTCCTGGCGCTGATATGGTTCAGCAGCTGCTTCAGCGCCCTGTAGACAGCATCTTCGACGGAATGCCCTCCTTCCTCCTCCCCGCTGCACTCCTGGTACACCACCAGCACCTTGCAGATCAGGAACGCCGCCCACACATCGTAATGCTCCCGCTCCTCCATGCCGCAGGGACAGATCCAGCCGTCCTCCTGCTGCCCGGAGAGAATCGCGTCTATGTAGCGCTCCGCCCGTTTCTGCAGCCCCCGGTCCTCCAAAAGCCACGCCAGGGGGATGAAGCCGTCCAGCCAGTAGGGCACCCGCTCCCAGCCCTCCCTGTCGCCGCCGATCCATCTGCTGTCCCGCACGTCCGGCCAGATCAGGTCCAGATGCCCTGCCAGCCCCTGGGCCTGGAGCTCCAGCTGCCGCCTCAGCCACCCTTCCGGTTTGATGTCTGCGGGCTTGAGATACATGAATTTCCTTGAAATGTCCTTCTTCCATGGAGCGCTCTTCCCGCCTTCCCTCCACTTTACCGTGTTTTGTTCCATCGCTATCTCCTTTATCTGAGAACAGGTAACCTGCTTCCCTACGGTTTCATCCCCCCGCGCCGGCTCCCGCTCACTGCTCTCTGCGCAGACGGAAGGTCTGCACCAACTGCCTCAGCAGGCCTGCCTGGTCGCTGAGCTCCTCACTGGTGGCAGAGCTCTCCTGGGCGGTGGCGGAATTGGTCTGGGCCACGCTGGCAATCTGGCCGATCTGGCTCTGTATCTGTTCCATGGCCTCCGCCTGGGTCCTGGCATCGTCGGCGATGTCATTGATGGTGCCTACGATTTCCTGGGCCTGGGCAACCGCGCCTTCCAGCTGCCGGGCCGTGGCGTCCGCAATCAGGGCCCCTTCTTCCACCGCGGCAATCGAGTGTTCGATCAGGGCCGCGGTGGATTTGGATGCTTCCGCCGTCTTGCCCGCAAGGCTCCTGACCTCCCCGGACACCACGGCAAATCCCTTGCCCGCCTCTCCGGCCCGCGCTGCCTCCACGGAGGCGTTCAGGGCCAGGATATTGGTCTGGAATGCGATATCCTCAATGGCCTTTATGATTTTTCCAATCTCGCTGGAGCTGCTGTTGATTTTCTCCATAGCGGCCATCATTTCCTGCATCTTCTGATTGCTCTCTGTCAGCTGCCTGCCCACCTCATCTGCCTGCTCCTGGGCCTGGCCCGCATTGTCCGCGGTCTGCCTGATCCGGCCCGCCACTTCCTCCATGGTGCTCTCCAGTCCTTCCACGGCGCCGGTCTGTTCCACGGCCCCCTGGCTCAGCCCCTGAGCCGCCGCGGACATCTGGGCCGCCCCGCCGGATACGCACTCGGAGCTCACCACGATCTGGCTTATGGTCTTGTCAAGCTTCTCCAGGATATCGTTGAGGGAGGAGCGTATGGCGGCGAAATCCCCCACATACTCCTGGCTGATCTGAGCCGTCAGATTCCCCTCCGCAATCGCTTCCAGCATATGGGAAATCTCCCCTATGTAATTGCGCAGGCGGCCGATGGTCTGGTCGAAGCTCTTCGCCAGTACGCCGATCTCATCGTTGGAATAGACGCCGGCCTGCCCATCCTGGCCCGTCCCGAGCCCCAGTTTCCCCTGTTCCAGCGATTCCGCCAGTATGGTCAGGCGGTGCAGGGGCTTAGAGACCGTCTGCTTGAGATAAGCGCCCACCACCAGGATCCCCGCCATGATGAGTGCGATTCCGATAATACAGGACAAATATACCGTGAACGTCACCTGTCTGTTCACATCCGCCATGGAAATGCCGGCAAATATCAAACCGTCTGTCCTGCCCTCACTGTCCTTTGTAGGGACATAGGAGCACAGATGGTCCTCCCCCAGGATGGATGCCCGGCCTACATAAGACTGCCCCTGTTCCAGCACGATCTCGGAAAGCTCGTCGGAAAGCCTGGTGCCCACCGCCCGCTGCCCGTCCTGCTGAATCGTGGTGTAGGCCCTCTCGTCTCCATGGAATATGGTGAATTCGCAGCCCATCTGCCCGCTGAGGGCGTCCAAAAGCGCCGTCTTGTCCTCCGGCCCCTGGTAATTTGCCAGTTCATAGGCCAGCACATTGGTTCCGCTTACACACACATCCTCCATCATGGACATGGTAAGCCTGTAGAACATCCATACACAGAGCATCACCACCACGGTTATGCTCACCCCCAGCATCAGCGCCACCAGGTTCCCCACCTTGCGCCCGATCCGTTTGCTTTTTCGTATCGCTTTAGAATGATTCCCGTCCATCTTCACGCACCCCGTCTCTCTATGATTTCATCCCCGGCCCCTCTGCCCTTGTCCGCATCGGGTTCCACAGGTTCCCCGTGCATCTTCCCACGAATCGCCCCGGGCTTTCTGCCGTCATTGGCTTAAAAACTCCAACACCAAGCCGGAATCGTCCCTCCGGCCCAAATCCCGTCCGTTCTATCCACCGGCCATCTTCACACCTCCCCTCTCCTGTCCGTTTCCATGAGCGCCTCCGCAGCGGCCGGAGCCGCCCGTCAGGCGCCCCTTTCCGGAGACGCACAAAAAGCCACACAAAAGCATGGAGAAAGCCGGACATCCGTCCTGCTTTCCATGTGCGGCAATTACTGCCAGTATATCATAAAAGCTCATGTTGTTGCAATATTTTGTTAAAATGTTACACTTCATTGCAAATTAGTGAACAAAATGCCAGGATCCGCAAACTGGAGGAGGAACTTGGCAAAGGGGATGAAGGCGTAGCAGATTCGCCTTTGGAATTCTATGACGGAATCCTGATCAGCGACCATGAAGCGGCATTGATAAAACATGGATTCCAAAACCAGGAATGTATGGCACACATAAAAAGATATATCATAAACAGCATAGAAAACGAGAAAGGCCTCACATGGAATACCATGATGAAGGAATGGATCAAGGATGCCGTCACTTACTGGAATGATATACATGACGGAGGGAAAGAAGCGCCTGAAAAAGCAGCTGAATAACGGATGGCAGCCCAGGTAATGCGCTTCCGCTCTCAGGATGGAGCGACGGTTTAAGCATAATCCAGTCCATCAAAGCAGCGGGTAAAAATTTATATGAATCAGTTACAGAGAGATTCAATATCGGTCTGAAGGTGTAATGCTATACACTACCCCTGTTAACCATACAAAACCCCGCAGTCAGTATCTGCGAGGTTTTTCTTTATCGGTTAGGCCGTGAATTGTAACCACAAATCACCCTGGTGAATATCTCAATGCAATCTCACCCAGAATCCCATAATCATCCCAATCCTGTATGTCCCCCGGCCGGCGCACGCCCCTGAGCCCCTGGGCCCGGGCATTGGCCAGGACGGCGTTCAGCAGGGTGGAGGACACCCGAATCTCAATGGCGTTCTCTCCCGGCCTCAGATACTCTCCCACAGAGACCCTGCAGCACATGGGATTCACGGGAACCTCCCTGCCGTTCAGATACAGGCTGTAGCTGTCATGGACCGGCGGCATCTTAAGCACCGCTCCCCCGCAGGAATCCTCCATCCAAAAGGACGTCCGGTAGGTCCCGATGCCAGACATCTCCTCCATTCCCGGAATCTGCCGCCAGGACTTTAACGAGTCGAGGGCTATGGGCTCCAGCTTCCTCACGGCATTCTCCACAGGCAGCGCTCCGGGCAGCCAGGCCTCCGGCTCCAGGGTCCAGCCTGTGAGGACCAGCTCCTTCGCCGGCTCTCCCTCCGCCAAAGCTGCCCCACATCCGCACTCGGGAATCTCTTCCTCCGTCATGGCAATCAGGCAGGTGTCATTCTCCTGTAAGGAGACCGGAACCGCCAGATAGTCCCCCTCCCTGCGGAAATCGGCGATCCGCTCTGTCTTCCCGCTCCAGGGATCGAGACGGTAAGGCGTTCCCGTACCCTTTAGCCGCACCTCCCGGACAGTGACCCTGCGCTCATCGATCTCCCTGTAGTTCCGGGCATGGCCCACATTGCAGATGAGATAAAAATGATTGCCATCCGTCTGCCGGTGCACCCCCAGAAGCTGTCCGTCTCCGCCCAGACAAGTGTCGGGAAGGATATGGAGCTCCTTTAACACAGCCAGGATATCTTCCCTCTCCCGGATAAAGCGCACGTTCCCCTCCTTATACAGGGCCTCCATCAGGGCTGTCATATCATGGGAATGCTTTGCCTCCATGGAAGAAGCGCATTCCACACTCCGGCAGGAAGCCGGTGAAGACGGGATTCGGCCGATGAAGATCACAGGCAGGCCCTTTCTGGCGAACTCCAGGGTCTTCTCCGCCACTTCCGCGGGCAGGCTCTCCTGATTATCGAAAATCAATGCCCGGTAGCCGGGGCCGTCCTTGGCCAGACGCCCGTCCTCCACCCTGGCATTTTCAAGCCGGAAATGCGCTGGGCAGAGGAACTCATAGGTATATCCCGCATCCTCCAGCACGGGGCTGTCAAAAATACGCACCGCCCCCACAAAATCGATCCGCTCAAAATACCGCTGGGCGAACACCGCCAGATCCACCTTCATCTGCCCCTGGCGCAGCATATACTGTACCCTCGTCATATAATCCGTGTACTGTCTGGCATGGAGCCAGTTGGGCTGCCGCTCCCCCCAGCTGTTGCTGAAGGAATCATAGCTGCCCATCCCCTCGTAGCCGGGCCAGATCAGGTCCTTCAGATGGCCGTTCTCGCTGCCCGCCCCGTCATAATGTCCCCGGTAGGAATACCCGTGCAGCACAATCTGGTTCACGCCGCCGGCCAGGGAACGGTGGGCATGCCACAGGAGGTTGTGCCAGCATTGCTGGTAATTGCCGGAATTCCTGTCCCCATTCCCTCTGCCCACATTTTCCGGTGCCGTCTCAATGGAGTAGATCTTCTTGCCCGTCATGTGCACCGCGCCCGACTGGAGACGGTAAAAGTCAATCAGATCCGCGCCGTACAGGGATTCCGTCTCCGGCACCGTCACATGCATGGCTGTCCTTGCGTTTTCCAGGGTCTTGCCGTAGGCCGTCTGATACCTGAGCCCGATGCCGTGGCGCAGGCAGAATTCCTCTATGGGCTTCAGATGGTTCTCGATATATAAATCCGTCAAAAGGGAGGCGAAATCATTTGCCAGCTGTTCATTCTTCACATCAAAGGAAAAGTCCGGATGGGGTATCTGGGCAAAATTTCCAATCCAGTCCTCATCATACACCGCCGGAAGATAGGGGGTAAAATCATATCCGCAGGTTTCCTCAAAGGCCTTGAGAAGCCCTTCCGTCCAGTCCAGATGCGTGGTGTATTCCAGGGAATCAATGAACATATTGTCGATGTTTTCTGCCGCCTCCCCGAAGGAGGGCAGGATCGTATCCTCCCAGAAACGGATGAGCCGCTCGGAGGCCCCCCGTCCGTAATGATCCAGCTGCAGATTGCCGCAGGTCCTGCTGCCGGAGGGATGCTTCCACCAGGCGAACAGGAGGTATTCCCCCTCTTCCTCCGGGCAGAAGGAGACCTCATATTCCTCTTCACCGGCGCATACCCGTCGGTAGTCCGCTCCTTCCTTCAAGGCCCTGGCGGAAGCGAATTCCAGGATGTGCTTCTCCTTATCGGCATATCTGGCAACGGCAATGCCCTCCAGCCTTGCCCTGCCGCCGGCCGCTTTCGCGTCTGTAAGAGCGGCTTCAGGGACCGGAACCCTGCCCTCATAGGGATGCTCCCTGGTGATCCCCTCTATGTAAATGCCGTCGGTCTCCATCTGGATGCCGCTTGCCGGGTCGTCCGGATCCACCTCCCCCGGCAGGGCCAGCGGCCATCCGGGAGTCATCATGAAATCGATCTTCATGCCCAGGCGTCCCGCTTCCAGAAGGACCTCCCGCATCAATACGTTCCAGTTCTCTTTCCCCCAGTCCACCCGGTAATTGAACACCTCCGGATCCGTAGGCGGCGTATAGGGCATGGAGCATATCTCCGCCCCCAGGAATCCCGCGTCCTTCATGGAGCGAAGCTCCGCCTTCAATTCCTCCGCCGTGGTCTGCGCCCCGGGAATCCACCAGCGGATTTTAGGGCGGGCGCTTTCGTCCATCTCACGGAACCGTTGTAATATCTCCCTGCATGCCTGCATGATAATCCTCCCTCTCGATTTTCACAAATTTTCACAAAATAAGCATTGTCAACCCTTTACCGCGCCGCCGCTGATTCCCTCCACAATCTGGGAAGAAAACAGGAAATACAGCACAATGATGGGAATCAGCGTGATAATCACCGCCGCCATGGACTCCCCCATATGCTTGGTGAACTGCCCTATGTACTGGTAAATGATCAGGGTCAATGTATAAGTGCTCCGTTTCCCCAAGAGCACCATGGGCATATAGAAATCATTCCACTGTCCGATTGCCGTGATCAGGGCCACCGTCATGATCACAGGCTTGCAGAGGGGCACTATGATCCGGAAGAAAATCTTGAAATCCCCGGCCCCGTCCATCCGCGCCGATTCCTCCATGGCCATGGGTATGGTCTGGAAAAATTTCTGGAAAATGAAGCATCCCATGGAAATGCCGGATACATATACCAGCGCCAGGCCCAAAAGATTGTTCAACAGGCCGATGGTCCGCAGGATTAAAAACAGCGGCAGGACGCTCACCTGTATGGGAACCATCATCCCTATCAGGAAATAGGCCACAATGAATCCCTTTCCCCTGAATTCAAAACGGGAAATCCCATAGGCGGTCAGCGCTCCCAAAAACAGGCATCCCAGCGTGCCGACCACCACCAGGAACACACTGTTGGCAGCGTACCGCAGCAGATTTTCCTCCATCAGGACCTTGACATAATTCTCCAATGTCCAGGCCTTGGGAAGCCCCACAAAGTTCGTCACCAGATCCCCCTTGGACTTCATGGAATCCATCACCGTAATCCCGATCACGAAGATGGTGATGCTGGTGTAGAGCAGCAGCACAATAGATAATATCCAGCGGACAATCTTGGCTGACGGCGACAGAATTTCCCTATTTCTCTCTCTGAATCTTTTTTTCAGTCTCTCTTTTCCCATGCTTCGCCTCCTAGGTGTCATACTCGAATTTCTTCAATATCTTCCGTTGAATCACCGTCACCGTCATCATGAAAATGAACATCACCACGCAGATAGCCGCCCCAAAACCCAGCTCCGACCTGCCGCTCAGAGCGTTTCCGAAGGTGTAGCGGTAGAATACCAGATTGGCAAAATCCAGCGAACCGCTGACCCCTCCGTTCCGGCCGCCCAGGATAAAGGGAAGGTCGAACAGGGCCAGCGCCCAGATGCTGCTCATGGTGATGATGGACGCGCAGGAGGGGAGGGACAGGGGAATCAATATCCTGGTAAATCTCTGCCACTCCGTGCAGCCGTCGATACGGCAGGCCTCCATCACGTCTTTGGAAATATCCATAAAATTGGAATAGAAGATCATGATTCCGGAGCCCGCCCCCTGCCAGATGATCAGCATCACCATCAGCTTAAAGGCCCACTTGGGGTCGCCGAACCAGGCGCCCTGAAGCTGTTCCAGCCCGATGCCTTCCAGAAATTTATTCAGAAAGCCGAAGATCGGATTAAAGATCAAAGTGGCGAAAAAGCTGACGATGGTGGAGCTGATCACATAGGGCATGAAGACCATGAACCGCAGATATCTGTGCGCCGGAATCTTGATGAAAAACAGATATGCCAGCAGGTACTGGATGGGCGTGATGATCAGCCATACGCACAGCAGATACTTTACATTGTTCCCCAGGGCGTGGAAGAAGATGGGGGCAAAATTCTGTGCCGTGAACATCTTGATAAAGTTATCCAGTCCGGAAAATTTCATAGGCCCCATACCGGACCATTCCACAAAACTCAGGCCGAATACATAGATAATCGGCAATACCACAAAGCAGGTATAGAACAGGAACCCGGGTAAAATAAATTTAATATGGGCATGTTTTTTTCTCATAGCGCCTTCCTTTCGTCTGAAAAAAACAGGGCTGCAACAGCAGCCCTATCTCTCATGCCTATGCTATCGCCTACTGCATCAATTCAGCCAGTCCGTCCATAAACTCGTCCACTGTCATATCCTTGGCGAATACCTTCTCGAAATTCTCTTCCCAGAAAAGCACTGCGGAGCCGTCGGTGGAATAGTTGGTGATGACATTGTGCCAGCTGGTGTAAATGTTCCCCTGGCCGCTCTCGCTGATCTGCTTCGCAAGCTCTGTAGATGCCTCAATCTCATCGCTGGCTGATACGCCGCCCTGGGACTGCACCCAGATGGTCTGTCCTTCCAGGGATGCACAGTAATTCGCAAAAGCGATTGCCGCTTCTTTGTTCTGGGTGGCGGCATTGACGGAAAATCCGTTGGCGGGCGTTCCTACAAGACCGGCAACGCCGTCATCCGTCGGAATCTCAAATGCGCCAAAGTTCAGGTCCGGATTGTTCTCCGCGATGGTGGTGATATCCCAGGAACCGGAAATCATCATGGCCGCCTGTCCTGAGGTGAATGCCAGGAGCATCGCGTTTCCGTCCACCACGCCCAGCCAGTTGTCTCCGAAATAGCCTGCGTCAGCCCAGTCAACCATCTTCTGCAGGGCATCCCTTGCAGGCTGGTCGGTGACCTTTACAGAGTAATCGGCAAGCCCCTTTGTGTACTCTGCATCAAAACCAGAAAGAACCGGCTCATATGCAAACAGCATGCTGAAATAAGAATTTACCGCAGAAACCGGAATAATTCCTGCCTCATCAACAGTCGCCAACAGAGCTTCAAACTCGCTGAAAGTTGTGGGCACCTTCCATCCATGTTCTTCGAACATATCAATGTTGTAATAGACAGCACGGGTGTCCATGGTCAGCCAGGGAATGGAGTAATATTTCCCGTCCATGATGGAACGGCTCAAAGCGGACTCATCGAACAGGCTGTAATCTACTTCATTCGTCAAATCCATGATAGCGCCGTTCGCCACCATGTCGCCCATTACCGCGTCCGAGGTTCCGCCGGTGTAGAACAGGTCCGGGCCGTCTCCGGACTGGATAGCGGTGGTCAGGACACTGTTATAGGTGTCTCCGTCCCTGATTTCATACTCTACTGTAACATTCGGGTACTGCTTGTTAAAGCCCTCAATCACTGCCTGCAGGCTCTCTTCAAAGGAAAAGGCATGCTCCCAGATGGTAATGGTGCCGGAGATATCCCCGCCCGCCGCTTCCCCGCTTTCTTCTCCGGCAGGCTCCTGGCTTTCCTCTGCTCCCTCCGGCTCCTGGCTCTCCTCTCCGGCAGGCTCCTGGGAACCGCCCGCGCTCTCCTCCTGGCTGGACTCACTCTCCTTCGGCTTCTCCTCGCCGCCGCATCCGGCCAGCAGCATTCCAAGCATGCTGAATGTACATAACATTGCAACCAGTTTTTTCAATTTCATAGCTTTCCTCCTTTTGCGTGTCTGTCTTCAGGCTCTTCTTCCCTGCCTGTGTTTTCATTATAATCAAAAGGATAAGACCCTGTAAGAAACAATCTTATCCCTTTGATTCACAAAATATTCATATTGTTAATCATGTGTTCACATTCTTGTCCGCAATTCACATTCTTGCCATATTTATCTGCTTCCGGTAATCCGTAATCGTGCTTCCCGTGATTTTCTTAAAGACCCGCACCATATAGTTTTCATTGGAAAAGCCGGTCAGATCCGCAATCTCACCCAGAGTATATTCCGGCCGCCTCAGATATTCCTTCACCTTCTCGATCTTCTTAAGGTTGATATACTGTATGGGCGGCATGGAAGTGCGCTCCTTGAACCGCTTGGAGAAGGCCGACACGCTCATATTGGAGAGCGCCGCCAATTCTTCCAGGGAAAGCCGTGTCTGAATCTTCCGGTCGATGTACCGGAATACCTCCCCGAAGGAATCCTCCCTCAGATGGGCCTCCAGATCCCTGTGGAAATCCATGAGCAGCGCCAGCACGTCCCGCTTCATATCCCCTACACAAGCCGCATCGGATATCGTCCCTGACACCGGATACCGGTTCATCCAGGCTCCGATCTCCCCATCCCTGTGCAGCGTCTTCTTCAAAATATTGAACATCAGGATGCTCACCGACTGGTTCATCCCCTCCCGCACGCTCTTTACGCGTACCTGCTGCTCCCGGCAGCTGCGCAGAAATTCCGAAAGCTCCCGCTCCAGAACCTCCGCTTTGAACTCATTCAGGAAGATATCTTCCGAAAACATCAGGGGAGGCGTGCGCTCCTGCCAGGAAATCTCCCCGCTGAAGAACACCTGCCTCTGTTCATGATAAAACCGCTGCTGCAGCGCCTCCTCCGCTTCCTCATACCGGGGCAGGATCTCCCGTGTATCCATGAACTCCCCACTGATTCCAAAAAGGATCTGCCGGTTGGTATATTGGAAAAAGTTTTTTTCAATAATGTCTATATACTCCTCCAGCATCCCATGTCTCTCCTGCGCCGTGCCTTCCCCTTCGAACCGGAAAATAATAAAGGGATTCCTTTTATAGGACGAAAGCACATTCCCCATATGGTAATGGGCCACCAGCTCTTCCAGGAGATGGAGCATCATTTTTTCCCGATTCAGCCCTTGCTCTCCCGCTTCACCCTCCTCCTGCCCTATTTTCATGACAGCTACTGTCTTCACGCCTTCGCTGCTGTCCATCATCTGCTCGATGGATTCGCTCTTCACCGGCCTTTCTTTTCCTCTGATCCTGGCCGCCACATCGTAGACCACCTTTTCGATGGCTTCCTGATTGATATCCTGCTTTAAGATATATCCGTCCACCCCCAGGGAGATTGCCTCCTTGGCATATTCAAATTTTTCATAGCAGCTTAAGATGATCACCCCTGCCGCCAGTTTCTGTTCCCGGATTCTGCGAATCAGCTCCAGCCCGTTCATGTTCGGCATCTCGATATCCGTAATGACGATATCCACCAGATTGGTCCTGAGGAACTTAAACGCCTCCTCCGCCACCCCGAAGGAGCCCGCCACCTGAATATCTTCACAGCTCTCCAGAAGAGACTGGATCCCCACTCTCGCCAGGATCTCATCGTCAACAATCGCTACTCGTATCATCGTCCGTCCCTGCCCTCCCTTTTCTTACAGGCAGACAATAGGTTACCGTGGTTCCGTCCCCATAAGCGCTTTTCATATCCATGCCGTATTCCCTGCCATACTCCAGCTCTATGACCTGCCGGATATTCCTGAGCCCGATATTGGTATGGTTCTCTCCGGTCTCCTTCTGCTTCTCCCACTTTTCAAGGTCAAAGCCGCATCCGTTATCCGTCACCGTCACATAGAGCCGCTCCTCTTCCAGCCAGGCCCTTATTACGATTTTCCCGCGCTGAACCATTCCCCGCTGAAATCCGTGAAGAATGGAATTTTCCACCACCGGCTGCAGCAGGAACCGGAAAATCTTCAAGTCCCTGGTCTCCGGCTGAATCTCATACTCAATGACGAAATTCAGGAACCGCGCCTTCTGGATCACGGCGTACTGTTCTATCAGCTCCAGCTCGTCCGCCAGTGTATAATCTTCTCCTTTTCCCTTCACGGCATTCATCAGGATATATACCAGGGCCTCCGTGAGCTTCTGGATGTTCTCCTGCTTGTTGATGACGGCTGTCCATTTGATGGTATTTAGGGCGTTGTACAGAAAATGCGGCTGCAGCTGGGCCGTCAGTGCCTGGATCTGAAAATTATTCTTTTCGGCAATGGCTTTCTCATTGCTGTCCATCAGTTCCTTAATCTGTTTGGTCATTTCGTTGAAATGCCGTGAAAGGCTCCGCAGCTCCCCGCCGAAGGGGGCCATCTTCGTCTCCATATCGCCCCTGGCAAACCGGTCCATGGCATACTTCAAATCGCTGATTGGCTTTAAGAGGGAATGCTGGAAGGTATAAAAAATCAACAGCAACAGCAGGCAGTAGGCGATGGATACCACAAACAGCACAATTTTTAACGGTATCACGGATTCCAGCAGCGCCTCCTTTGAAGCGCTTCCCACAAAGATCCACCCGGTATCCTCCATCCGGCTATACGCTACCACATCCTCCCCGGCGATAAAATATCCTCTGTAGGCCCGTGTATCCAGCAGCGCCTCCTTCACGTCCTCGTCCAGGGGGACCTCTGCCGGCGTATAGAGGGTGGTCCCGTCGGAATCTATCATATATTTGAGGCTGCCCTCCATCTGCAGCCGGTCGAACGCCCGACTGATGAGGGATTCCCCCAGCACATAGTACAAGGTCCCCACATCCTTCTGCTGTCTGCCGTTCAGAGTACGGGCCAGCACATAATTCCGGGTGCCCCGTTTTCCGTAAATGCTTTCCACCGCGAACCAGATGCTCTTGCCCCCCTGCTCCGCGATCATCTCCTCGTTCAGCTCCATGATGGCCGGCATGGTGCTGTAGGCGTTCGCTTTATCATGATATACCTCGCCCCCGCTTTTCAGGAACACGGCCCGGATATTTTTATAGGGGTAGCTGCATGCGGCAAGGGTGGACTCGATATACTGTCTGTCGGTCTCCCCGCTCTCCAGCATATCCACGCACCCGCTGTAATAGAGGGCCATGGTGCTGTTCTCGTACATCTCCAGAGAAGCCTTTACCTGATTCCCTATAGACTGCATGGTCTCCTCCATATTGCCCCCCGCATTCAGCCCCGCGTAATCCTGGATAGTGCGGTTTACCACTAAAATTAAAACGATATATGGTATTACCATGAACAGCAGGAAGTAGATGAAAATCTTGATGCGGATCCTGTATTTTTCTGTAAAATCTTTCAAACGGCACCCCCTGGCTCTCCCGTCGGACCATAACCACATCCCCCGCGGATTCCTGCATACGGCTGCCTGGTCTGAAACGCCGAAGGCCTGCCGCGGCTTTCTTCCGTCCGCCGATATGTTCCGTAATGGGAATTATTATAGCACAGCTCCCGGCCTGCTGGCAAAAAATTTTTGGGGTATCCAGGCCTTTTGGAGGATGGGCCTGTCTTGTAATTACCCGCTGCATATGGTATGATATATAAAAATATTCATGCGGCCGATACAGGAAGGCAGGGCTGCGAGGAGGGGATGAAATGGCAAGATACATTCAGGATTTCTATTTGAATCAACCGGAAGATTTCGTTGCTTTTATCATGAACGATTATCTACAGAAAAACGGTTTCACTATGTCAGACTGGAAGGGTGAACCTGCGTACCGGGCGGGCGACGCCATGATGGAGGGATACAAGTATCTGAAGTGGTCCTATGTCAACGGGAGGTTCCACCTGGAGGCCTGGCTGAAGGGAACCTTCGGCGGCGAATGGGGACTGGAAGGCTTTGTGGGAACCCTGCAGAAGAAGCCTTACAAGAATAACTTATTACAGCTTATGACCGTGCTGCAGCAGTCCCTGCCTCCCCAGGACGGCATGGGGCCGCAGACGGGCATGCCCCATGTGGTTCCCGTACAGATTGTAGACAATTCCAAAGAGGCCACCCAGGCATTGATTTTCGGCATTCTCGCCATGGTAATGTGCTGGTCTCCCATTTTCTGTGTCCTGTTGGCCTGCCTGGGTTTCTCCAGGGCGAGGATGGGAGCCGGTTCCAGCAAGGCGGGACAGGCATTGGCGGGCAAGGTTCTGAGCATCGTGGCCATGGTCATTACCCTTGTGCTGTTCGTCATGAGCCTTATGGGGCAGCTATCCTTACTTTGGGCATATTATTAAGAATATTGGCAGGGAAATAGGGCGCTCCCTTTGCGGCGGGCCGGTACGCCGGTCTATGCCTGACGAACGGGAGCGCTCCGTCCGCACAAAAGCGTCCTGACTTCAAACCGACCGATCCGGTTCCCGGGCCTCTCCACCTCTCTTCCCTCTAAGTCCACGCAGCCCGCGATACGTTCCGCCAGCCGGCACTTCTTCCTGAGCTCCGAGCAGGAGCGCTATGACGGATTTTAATATATTATACTGCATAACGCTGAATACTGCCTAATGCAATCATGCGATTGAACCGGTCAGCGTTATGCAGTCTGATTTCACGGCAAGTGAAATCGTTAAGCAGTATATATGACAACCGAATATATCGCTGCAAAAACAGGACATTCTGCCGTTTTTCTGGTATAATAGAGCTACTAACCAATGGAGGTTCTGTCATGTCATTCCTTGACTCCTATAACAACCTGACGGACAGGGAAAAGAGATATCAGCTCTTGTGCAGACCTTTCGATAAAATCTTAAACCCATTTTTCATCACACTGGCAATCAGACATTTTTCCTTCTTGCTCCATTTGGGTCTATAAGGTTCCTCATTTTCCTTTAGCAGTATATTGCATCCATAAAACAGCTTTTCATAAATATGCCGAATATGCTCTTCCCTGCTATCGCCGATAAATCTACAGTTCATTGAATGTGCTATATCTGAAAACAGATTCCAGTAATTCAGAAAAAGACTGCAATTTATTTTTCCGATGTTCTTTTTCCTAAGGATTGCTGAGGATAAAAGAAATTCATCTTCTTTCGTATTGATCAGCAATCCCTCCTCCCGCGCAAACGCCATCGTTTCCTCTTTGGTCGGAAAAGATCTTAACATGCCGTCTTTATCAAGCAGAAACCCGTCAATATCATCTGTATACCAAATAGCATAACACGTTTCCTGCAAAACCTTAAATCTAATCAGATAATATTGTTTCTGCAGTTCTTCACTCATATTACTATTCCTCTCCACTATGGGCATTTCCCTTCAACCATCTATTGAAAAATACTGCAGATCCTCAAATTCATCATCCGAAAATTCAAATGTAAAAATATGTGTATCATCAAATGATTGCTCAAAGTAATTTACCCGGCCATTCTCGTAGTCAATAACAGGCTTGCCCAATTTTTCTTTGATCTCATCAAAACTGAACGTACCAAACACTTTCGTAATATAAGGCATCATAAATTCTACAATAAAATTTAGATGTGCATTGTATTTTTCAGATAATGTTTTGACCTGTTCCAAATAATTTTCTCCAGGCTCTTCATCCCAGGCAAAAATCAGTCCATTGAACTCAAAAATAAATTGTTCTAAATCTTCATTAAATTCCATGATATCTTCCTCCCCAAATACGGATTTCCATCCGAAATCATAATACCATTTTTCATATTCAATAACGAATCCTTCGGCCATACAGGCGGCATATACAGCATCGAGACCCTCAATGCAGAAAGACGTTAAGGAAATAGCGACGAGTCACACTCCCTTTAGTCCCACCAGAAATACCAGACGGTAGACCGCCGCAGGGTGTCGGCCAGGGCTGCGATCTCTTCAAAGTTCTGATCCATGTCCGGGCAGAGGCCGTACTGTTCCACGGCCACCTCCATGGCCTCGTTCCCGGGGACTGGGGCCGGGAGGTGGAACTCCAGCTCGTCATGGGTCATAGCCGCAGGAACCGCGCCATGCTGCTGGAACCAGTATTTTGCTGCCGCCATCAGCTCCGGCGTGTCGGGGCAGTCATTCCAGTTGCCGAAGGGCAGGTAGGCGAAAATCTCCCAGGGGTTCTTCACCGGGATTTTCGCCAGAATCAGGGGACAGGTCATCTGCGTTCTTTCGCACCAATAAGAAGCGAAACGGCAGTTGAGTTCATCCTCTGTATCCGGCTGCGCGTCTTCCTCCATCTCGCCCAGGACTTCCTCCCAGTCCATGTCGTCGTCCTCGGCATCTTCCTTGCGCTGGCCGATCAACTCCTCTAAGACTGCTTTGCCGTCTTTCACGGGAGCGGCCAGCATCTTCTCCCGGTATTTTGCTACTTTCTCCGGTTGGAAGGCATAGTCGTCAGCGCCATCGTTTTCCGGGTCGGTGTTCATCACAAGGCACTCCCACAGGGTTTCGTCCACCTTCACCAGCAGGGGGATAAAGCCTTCCCGCACGCCGAGGCGCCGGGCATAGCGGTATGCCGACATGATGGGGTCATCGTCCCTCATGGAGGGAAAATAGGTGCATTCGCAGTCCAGGTACTTCATCATGGCCTGCGCCAGCTCCGAGGGCTCCAGGGTATCTTCGTCAAAGTCCTGGCTCTGCCAGTTGGTGAAGCGTCTTTGTATCACCTTTGCCATGGCCTGGTAATAGTCCTCGTCGAAGGGGAGGAACAGGTAGGCTTCCTCCCGGAATTCGTCAGAGTGATACCGGGCTTTGCCGAAGTATTCCAGGGCGTAGTCGTCAATGTCGGCGGGGTAGTACGGCTGGTCGTTTTCCCCGTAGTAGTATTGGGCAAAGGCCTGGCCCTGCCGGTTGAACAGGGCGGAGTGCAGGCAGCCGGACAGCTCTTCCCGGATGAATGTCCGCAGGTCTGTGTTGCCGGGGCGGGCTTTGGCCTGTTCTGTCATGGCGCTGTATTCCTCCAGGAAATCATCGCCCATCAGGTCATGTTCCATGCACCAGCGCAGGTAGATGGCCATGTGGTTGTAGGCGTTGATGGGGGCGATGTCCAGCCCCTTTTCTTCGATGCTCTCTATGTGGCAGATGGCATAGTCCATTCCGGTGGTGTCGTCATCCTCGCCGATGTCGTCATCTTTGTGGCGAGCATCCTTCTTGCCGTCTTCCTTTTGGCAGTCCTCCAATTCTTCCAGTTCCTCTATGTCCGCGCCGTCCTTCTCCGGTCTTTTCAGGGGCACTGTGGCTGCCTCCCGGCGGAAGGTGTGGAAGTTCGCCCAGGGTAGGTGGGTATTTTTAAAAAAGGTCTCTGCCCTATCCAGCGCCGCGGGGAGATCCCAGGCGATGAAGTCCACATAGCCGCAGTAGATGCCGGTGGCTCCGCCGGTGAGGGTGAGCGCTTCTGCGCCGTCTCCGGCAGTGAGGGCTTCCTCCAGGCTGTCCCGGAAGTCGAAGATCTTCTGGCTGCCTTCCTCTTCCTGCAGGGTGCACAGGGGGTAGCAGAGGAAGCCCGCCACTGCGCCGTCGGCGTGGAGATTGTCCATCTGGTAGTTGTCGGCGTTCAGGTAGCCGTTGATGAGCGGGGAGCAGCAGGTGGAACCGGCGATGGTATCCAGCCGCCAGTCGGCGTCCCGGTCTTCATTGGGGGGCATTTGATAGCCCAGGTAGCTTTCCAGACAGGCCTTGGGGGCGGTGGACAGATCCAGCCCCAGCTCCCTCAGCTTGCGGGGCAGTTCGGTCAGGGGGACGGAGGGCTCCTCTCTGGGCGCTTCCAGCACATCCAAGGAGTCGATGTATCTCATGTGGGGGATTTCGCCCAGCATCTGGTCGGTGAGGGTGACGATGGCCCACCAGACCCGGTTTTCCTCCTCCCGGAGCATGGGGAGCAGCTTTTGGCAGTAGGCAGAGAGGGCAAAGGTGTTTTCGCCCCGCTCTTCCAGCCAGATCTGCACATCCTCCCCGGAGACCTCCCAGCCCAGGTCTGTGCGGAGGCTTATATCGGGGTTGGGCTGGCGGCCTACCAGGATGTTCCAGTGTTGCAGCACTTTTTCCGGGGCGTGGCTGCGGAAGTATGCCAGTTGGAACAGCTTGACTTTGTCTCCCTCCGGGGTGAGGATCAGTTCATGTTTCTCTCCGTTGCATCCTATTTCAAAGGAAATATCGTCAAAGACCAGGTGCAGGACTTCCTCCATCTGGGCCGCGATCTCCGCGCCCCGGAGGTGTTCCTTGTCCTCGTCCATCATCCGGCGCAGCTCCGCTTCCCGCTCGGCAAAGGTTTCCCACCAATTTACCGTCAGCTCCCGGAAGCACTCTGCAAACTGGGGAAGCGCGATACGTTCCTCGCAGTAACCGATCATTTCCCTGGTGTCCTCATCGTCCGGGCAGACCTCCAGCGCCCTGCGGAAGTAGGGCAGCGCCCGCCCTTCCTGATCCAGGTAGTAATAGGCATATCCCATACGGAAGTTCCAGAAATGGTCGCCTGAGAAATATTCTTCATGGGGCGTCAGCAGGGCGATGGCTTTTTTGAGCGCCGCCCGGTCGGAGCGGAGGGTGCCCCAGTTGTTGTAGGCTCTGGCCAGTTCGCTGTCCATCTCGGGGGTGCGTTCTTCGGCGGGGATGGCTTCCAGCGCGTGGATGATCTCCTGGTATCTGTCCTCGGCGTTCCATCTCTGGCACTGTTCCAGCAGATTCCCTTTTTGTTCCTTATCTTGGGCTGTCTCTACTGGATGAGGGAGGGGCTCCTTTTCGCTTGGCATTGGGCTCTTTCCGCCCGGCGCAGCGCCCTTCCCGCCCGGCACGGGGCTTTGGGGGCTGCATCCGCCGGAGCCATACAGTTCCTGGCGGAGGTTTTCACAGTCCTCTGCCATGGCGAACATATCTTCCTCCGGCACCAGCTCGTGCAGGTCATAGCTGAGGGGATCTCTGACAAAGTCAGAAAGAGCCCTGTTCATGGCGGCGTGCTCCTCCGGCGTGGCGGTCACGCGGATGAGGCGGGAGGGCGCAATGTACTCGTCCAGGTCGTGGAGGTCTACCGCCCCGCTGACGCTGCACTCCAGCAGGATGGCGGCCAGATCCGTGACCAGGTCGATGGCGAAGTGGAAGTCCATCTCCAAGCCGTCGGAGCAGGTGAATTCCAGAAATTCCACCGTCTGATGGAAGTCCCAGTTCTGCTTGTCCAGTCCAATCTTGGCAAAGATTTCGCTGAGGGAAATCTCATCTTGATTTTGATCTTTCAGAAATTCAATCAGGTTCAGGCTGTCGTCTGTCCCGCCAATGTAGTTGCCCCAATATTTTTTGATATACATCTTCTGTGTCCTCCATTCTGAAATCAGCCGCTCAATAAGCCGGTTTAAATGCTCCCACCACGCAGGGTCGATTTCTCCGCTGTCTTCTTTTTTCCAGAGCTCCACGCTCTCCCGGATGCCGTCCTCGTCCGGCACCTGGTTTTTTATGTCGGTGAGCTGTCTCAGCAGGCAGGCAAGGGCCTTTTTGGATGCGGTGAAGTCTGTCACCTGGTTCCATGGGCTGTCCCGGTGTCCTAAGTCCAGCCTGCCCTCGTCCTTCCACCGGAAGTACAGTTCTGCCAGAGCCATGGCGGTATTGTCAAAGAGGAAGTCGAATGATCTCGCCCAGCTCCATCACCGGATGTTCCGGTATGTACTCATTTTCCAGGATGTGGATCACATCCTGTCCTTCGTCGCTCTCCCATGCTTTTATGCCCCAGGCGCCCATGTCAGTACCTCTCTTTCTGTCGAATATCCTCTCGGAATCTCCAGTCCGCATATCACGCGGCTTTCCGGAAATCCTTGGGAGCGACTCCTCCCCTTTTCCAGGTGCCGTCCTGCCACAATGCCCGCCGCATCCCCTATATCGCCATCTTTCTCTTTCAAAACTACTTACCTTCGCGCTCTTCCCAAGCGCTCCAAAGTTTCTCTTTATACAACAATTCCTCCGTTTTTCATCTACGGTCAACGCCATTTTCATTTGACGCACAATGGGGGCGAATCTCCCCCAAATTTTTTCTACAACCTTTTTTACCCAAAATCAATGCAATGATGTACTAACTCATCTCCACCCGGATGATGGGGCGGTAAAAGTCGTAGTCGCCGTCCAGTTCATTGTCCTCCTGGACTTCCGGCCTGTAGTGGGGGGAGCAGGGGAGGAAACCCAGGAAGGGCCCCAGCCCGCCGCAGATATTGCAGCCGCCGTCGCCGCCGCAGGTGGTGAGCATGTCCGCCTGCACCACTTCCCGTTTATAGGGGTCGTAGGCGATGGACAGTCCGAAGAAATTGGGCTCTTCCATGTCATAGGGTCTGTCCTCGTCCTCCGTGTCCTCGAACCAGTGGAGGCGCATGGAGTAGTCCAGCCCGTCGCCCCAGGGGAAGAGGGTGCGGCACCCTCCTCCGCACAGGTAAGCCCACTCATCTGCTGTGGGCAAAAAGAAGCCCTGTTCATGGAGCCGTTTGCGGAAGTCGGGATAGTCTGTCTCATGGTAGAGGCACGTCTGCCAGCTATCGCCATCCCTCTCGAAGCGGGCGCAGCCTACCAGCGTCAGGCTGTTCCCGCCGGTGGCAGCGAATCGGCGGAACTCCTCCAGCCAGTCCGGGCACAGCCTCGGGTCGTCCAGCGCCACCGGCTCCCAGCCGATCTCCTCCAGTTCCCGCCCCACCAGCATGGGGGGAATGGCGGCCTGCCGCACCGGCGCCATGCCCTCTCCGATCATTTCCTCCGGGTCGCCCTCCATCTCCCATTCCCGGAACAGGTACTCCAGCTCCTCTCTGCTCTCCTGGTTCAGGCCTATGGCGAACCGTTCCCAGCCCAGCGTGACCCTGTCGCCGGGGACAAAGACGAATTCCCGGCCGTCCTTTTCGAACACGCCGGTGGTGCAGCTCTGCCCCCAGCGGTCAAAGGTATGCAGCCCAAGGAAGGTCATATCGTAGCGGGCTGCCAGCTTCTCCATCAGCGCCTGCTTTTCGGGTGTTTCCATTTGGTTGAATCGTGGACGGGATAGGGTTTCGTTCATTTTGGATCCTCCTGCTCTGTGCTTCGTTTTATCCTAATTTTGTTGCTTGTGCCTGCCGACCGTTTCTCCAATGTACAGTTTGTATTTATACGGAAAATGGTTCTTCCGTCCCTCACTTAATGTTCAACCTTTGAATAATTGGAGATTATAGTTGTAGTGCCTTTTCAATTATGGACTTGTTTTCAGGATGTGGCCTGTCCGTATCTGATATAATACGAATGATCATTTTTTTACGTGGAATAATAGTCAAATATTGTCCTCCGAAACCACTTGCAAAAAAATATGGA
>OFGG01000848.1_pt1 | contig 23176 bp, 14 predicted proteins | sample 1521701 | NCBI WGS metagenome assembly OFGG01 (sample SAMEA3504081, study PRJEB24116) | mouse gut metagenome | biome: mouse gut; feature: mouse-associated habitat; material: faeces | place: Denmark | collected 2011
ACCGTATGTCCGGTGCTGTGAGAGGACGGCGGTTAGTCACCGCCTCCTACTCGATTTACCATGCTCTGCTTGTTGTTACCATATCATCAGCGCCTCATATATATTTTTGCCTTCTAACGGCCACTGGAAGCCCATAGTTCTTTAAATGTGTGATTTATCATCGGAGACGGCACTAGGTCGATAAAATCCTGGGTAGCCCCTATAGCCAGAAATTCCAAAAGCATGTATTCATCAGGATAAAAATCCAGAGTACCTTTCCGCGCTTGCCTCATCATCGCCAGCCCTGGTTTATGCTCCAATACCCTTTCCTGGGTGATCCATGGCGCTGCAAGAGGCCGATTTCTTTCAACTTTTTTAGGTTATTTTCCACCTTCCTGGAAGAAATACCGATTTCTTCCGCTAGGTGCGCGGCGGACACTCTGGGATTCTGTTCCAGGCTACTGAGGATACGGCGCTGGTTTTCAGTCAACTGATAAAAATCAGGTTCTCCGACCTTATCTCCGACCTTATCTCCGACCCTATCTCCGACCTTATCATTGGGCATATATTCAGCATCAAAGGAATAGGCGTCGTCCAACGGAACAATAATTTCAAAGATATCGCCCTCTATGATGCTGGGATTCTTTCCAGAATACCGTTTGCTATACTTATACAGGTTTCTGGTGCCGGAACCGAGTTCGTCCGCATTTCCTATTTGATTGAAAAAAGCGGCTATCAGCGGATTTTTAGGGACAGGCGACAGGTTCTCCGGTGTTATTTCTCCAATCCTCAAAGCCCGACAGGCATTCTCCACATACATCTGATTTTCTTCTATGATGAATTTAGCGATGAACGGGCTGGTAAATTCTCGATGAATCAGCATGTTCGTGAGCATTTCACGCGCAATATTATCTCTGAGGCTTACGTTCAGGCTGTCTTCCAGATAGAATTTATCCCATAAATGTTTTTTGGCAAATGCCATGAGGGCTTCATAGCTTTCAATTAGATTCGTCTTTACGATTTCTCTGTCATCATAGCGATCCTTATTGACTTTCCGCAGGATGGCATCCGTCCTGTACGCAGGACAGATAGACTGAATCACATCATCCTTTCCTAAAAGCATCACGGCCGCCAGGTTAAAGCCCTTTTCCCCGGTAGAAAAATCCTCGCTGAAAAGGCCTGCGCTTTTCAACAGCGCTTCATCTGTCATATCCTTCCATGGGTGGTCCTGGCGTTTATTGACAGCACGTCTCCTGCAAAGCGGCAGGAGGTCCAGGCGCAAGTGCTCTTCTTTCACATATGGATAGATTTTCTTTTCCGTAAAGATATTCTGTTTACGGATATACATAGCAGCAATCTGGCTGGTGGAGGTGACGCGCACATCGGCATCATCCACACGGTCGTAGATTACCTTTTTATAGCGATGCACCTCCGAACTGGGCGGTATATGGATATAGATAATGGATTTACCTTCAAATATAATCTTTTCCGGGACAAGGTATATCGTAGGACTTATGATGTCGGGATTGTTTACCATCTTTACGAAATTTTTCATGTTGTCGCGTACAGCCTGCTCAGGAATACCCTCCACAGTACCATCATCGCGAACACCCAAAAAGATATCTCCGCCAAACCGATTCAGGAAGGAGCAGACCGTCTCATAGGTATCAGATTCTATACCATTACCGCAGCGTTTGAACTCCACAGCCGTATTTTCCCCAATTTCAAGTAAGGATATCAGCCTTTCTTCAGTCATGCCATTACCTCCAATCCGTCATCCAATCAGCACTTCCTTCTCCCAGAACGCAAAGCCGTACTTCCGAATCCGTTCCGCCGGGAGGCCTTTCGCCAGCAGAGAGCTATATAAAAGATATCCTTTGTAATGCCATCCTCAAAATCCAGCTTGCTTATGCCAACGATCCTTGCCATGTTTCGCTGCTGACGGTGATGATTTATTACAATGATACCATAATTATCTGCTTGGCTCAATGTGTTTATGCGGAATATGTTGGTGGGGGGATGGTACCTGGAGGACATCAACCGATGATAATGGCGCGTTATCACCGGTTGACGCAATACCAAGCAGACACGCACCACCAAAGCAATACACATTTCCAGGCCCTACATGCCATAGGCAGAGAGAAATATAAAAATATACAAAAGGTGTTTAAGAAAGCAGATGACATGAACGGAATTAAGAGAATGGCACGATTTATTCTGAAAGCGGTAAGACATATTGTGTACTCTAAATTTGTCTACGGACATGTAGCCAAAATGAACATGGCAATCCGGAAGCATGTGCCCAGGCTTTCAGACAGGCTGGATGGCGTGCGGGACAGGCTGCGCAAAACAGAGGACACACAGGCGGAAGCGGCATATGATGACGGAATGGAAGCCGCTCTGACGCAGCAGGAGAGCAGTATAGCGGAGTGGGAAGGGCTGCAGTGGAGGGAAGAGCTGCAGGAGCAGGATGTTGCGCCTCTGGTGTCGATTATTGTTCCCAATTATAACCATGCACTGTATTTAAGGGAAAGGCTTGACACCATCTATAATCAGACATATCCGAATTTTGAGGTCATACTGCTTGACGACTGCTCCACAGATGACAGCCGGGACATTTTGGAGGAATACGCGGAGAGGTACAGCAAGAACACAAGGATCTTGTTCAATGATGTGAATAGCGGAAGTGTTTTCCAGCAATGGAACAAGGGCTTAAGCCTTGCCAGAGGAAAATATATCTGGATAGCGGAGAGCGACGACTATAGCGAGGACTGCTTTTTGGAAGAGATGATGAAATGCTTTCGCTATCCATCTACAATCCTTGCGTTTTCCCGGTCGGCTTTTATGCAGGATGGGAAGCAGACCTGGAGCACGGAAGAATACCTGGCAAATGTCAAGACTCTGCGCTGGGATATGCCATTTACCATAACCGCGGCGACAGCAGTTAAGCTGGGGTTTGGCTATAAGAATATCATTCCGAATGTGAGCAGTGCGGTCTTTAGAAATATAGGACAGGTGCCGGAAGAAGTTTTGAAAGTATGCAGCAATATGTCTTTGAGCAGCGACTGGATATTTTACCTCGCGATTATGAAGGGCGGCTGCCTGAGCTATACGAACAGGACAACGAACTATTACAGAGTCCATCAGGAAAGCACATCTCTCAGAGTCCAGCGCACGCTGCAATATTATGATGAATATGAGATGGTGTCCGCATATGTCTCGAAGAATTATGAAGTAGACGAAGGCCTTTATGAGAAAATCCTGGATTATTTGCTTTACCACTATAGAGCGACTCAGCATGTTGCTGATGCAGAGATTGTGAAAGGACATTACTGCATAGAGGAACTGAAGGAGATACAGAAACATAGAAAGCCCAATATTGCGGTAGCGTGTTTTTCGCTGCAGTCGGGGGGCGGGGAGACATATCCGATCTACCTGGCCAATGAACTTCACAGCATGGGCTGTAATGTCACTCTTTTCGATTTTAATCGTGAGAGATATGAGGAAGAGTGCAGGGACCTGCTGAATCCTGGAGTGCCTTTGGTCAGGCTCCGCGATGTGGGGAAACTGATTGTATGCCTTAAGAAAATGAATATAGATGTGGTGCATTCCCATCATGGCAGTGTGGATGAGATTGTCGGGAAATTGCTGAATGACAGTGCTTACCGGTGCAGACATATCATTACCCTGCATGGGATGTATGAGACCATAGAAGATTGCCACCTGGAGCATCTGTTTGATGTCGTTGGCAGAAGCTGTTCCAGATTCTTCTATATAGCGGACAAGAACCTTATCCCTTTCCGGCGATACCAAATGCTGGACAAGGTGCAGACGCAGAAAATAGACAATGGCCTGCCGGTGATTCCGGTTAACCCTGTGCCCAGGGAATCCCTGGGGATTGAGGACAATGCCTTTGTCTTGTGCATTGTGAGCCGGGGAATTGCGGAAAAGGGATGGAAAGAAGGAATAAAGGCTACGAGCCTGGCGAGGGAAAAGGCATCCCGGCCGATTCACCTGCTTCTCGTAGGGGATGGGGAAATCCGGAAGGAACTGGAGAAGGAAAGCCCGGATTATGTACATTTCTTGGGTTGCCGGAGCAATGTGCGCGACTACTTTGCAACCTCCGACATAGGATTCCTTCCCACCCGGTTTGCGGGGGAAAGCTATCCGCTGGTACTTATAGAAGCATTGATGTGCGGGAAACCGGTGATTGCCACCGACGTGGCGGAAGTCCGCCATCAGCTCACGGACGAGGCGGGGGAGCTGGCTGGAGAATTGCTGACGCTGCGTGACGGAGCTCTGGATGTGCAGGAGATTGCCGAGTCGATTCTGAAGCTGTCAGAAGACAGGGAATTATACGAGACGCTGCAAAAACGGACGCTGTCTGCCACCAGGAAGTTCAATATACGGGATATTGCTGCTAAATATTTATCCGCATATGAAGAGGTGACAGGCTTAGGGGCGTAAGAGTGATTGGGGGAATGATATGTTTCCATCTGTTCGTTTTACAATCAACGAATACATTCAAAACAGGAAGCTTTTGATCAAGCTGGCGTATGTCCATATGTCCCAGTCTACAATCAGATCCACATGGGGAGTGGTATGGGTCTATATACATGACATGTTGTATTTTACCGCATTTGTGCTGTTCCGAATCCTGCTGACCGGAAACAGCGGCGGGGACGGGATGCACGGGGTGGAATACCTTATGACAGGACTGGTGCCCTGGCTGCTGATCAGTGAAGTGCTCAACAGTGCCACAAATGCCATAAGGCTGAACAAAGTGATTATACAGAGCATTAAATTTCCCATTACCATCTTGCCGGGAGTAGAGGTGCTCTCAATCTTTATGAAGAGGCTGCCCTCTTTCCTGTTTATTGTAGTTGTGTGCATCTATTACGGGCATCTGGCAAACATCCATGTATTGCTGGCCTTGTATTACATTTTCGCGACTTTTGCGATTCTGTTCAGTGCCACCCTGCTGTTTTCTGCGATAATCGCAGTGAGCGATGACTTTCATCAGATTTACATGGCGTTCATGAGGGTGTTGTTCTTTTCCCTGCCGATTATGTGGAATTTTCGGACATTGGAAGGGACGCAATACGCCTTTTGGGGGAGAATCCTGAAGCTGAACCCCCTGATTTATATTATCCAGGGATTCAGGGATGCTTTCGTGCTGGGGAATACGCAGCCCATAGAATATACGGTCTATTTTTGGGGCATGACGCTGGCAGTATTCTGGTTTGGCAGCTTCGTGCAGAGGCGTATGCAGAGATTTTACAGTGATTTTATCTGATAGAGGTGATATGGCATGCCGGAGAAGAGGATTATTGTCCAAAATTTGACGAAGCAGTTTTATTGCTTTGATAAAAGCTACAAGGTCATTCCATGGCTGGTTACCAGAAAGGGATATACATCTGTAAAACCTGCGCTACAGGACATATCCTTTGAAATCGATCAGGGAGAGGTCGTGGGGGTCATTGGAAAGAATGGAGCCGGGAAATCCACTCTGATGAAGATTCTGGCCGGGATTACCTTCCCCACATCGGGGGAAGTGATCGTGAATGGCACGATTGGCTCCCTGATCAATCTCAATGCGGGATTCAATCCTGACTTTACAGGCAGGAGAAATATCTACTACAAAGGGATGCTGCTGGGCATGAGCCGGGAGCATCTGGATGAGATTATGGAGGATGTCATCCGCTTCGCTGATATCGGCGAATATTTTGATATGCCCGCCAGGACATATTCCTCCGGAATGATAGCCCGTCTGGGGTATGCGCTGGCTATATTTTCGGATCCGGATATCCTGATTACGGATGAGGTCTTTGCCGTGGGAGACAAGGTGTTCAGGGAAAAGTCCCGGGCCAAGACATTGGAATTGTTCCGCTCCGGAAAATCTATCCTTTTCTCATCCCATTCCGATGGCCTGATAAAGGCTTTCTGTACCAGGGTGATATATGTGCGGGGGCATCATATTGTCTTTGACGGTGATGTGAAAAAGGGGCTGGATATGTATAACCAGGATCTGGGTTTTGAGGAAAGTGACGATATGGACTAGCGCGGGCCCATGGAAGCAGTGAGATGGGAGACGAGATGGATACGAGCTTTATAACGAGAATACAGAATATGCTTTTGGGCCTGGACAGTACAGGAATCCATAGGGATTCGGAGAATTATCACACTGTACTGGTAAATCCCATTATCTCTGCCGGAAAGGACATGACCAAGGACATTGCAGGGAAAATAGCGGATGTAGGCAGTAATACGGGCAATCTGATGTTTGCGGAAGGCATCAAAGAGCAGATTGCCTACGAAAAGGAGATATGGATAGCCGGGGACAGCCTGGAAGGGGTGGACAAGCCTACGGTCATTATGCCCTCCGCAAACTTCATGATTCATGGAAGCGATAGCTTTATCGAAGGATGTCAGCGATTCCTGGACAGTACAGACTGTCCGGTGACGCTGGCAGGGCTGGGAGCGCAGTCTACGAAGGAACTGGACACGCCCAGAAAGCTGGTAGACATCCTTACCCCGGCAAAAAAGAAATATTTCAAGGCTTTATCGGAAAGGGCAGTGACGATAGGGATTCGGGGAGGATTTACCGCGGAATGCCTGGAGCTGTTAGGCGTGCATAACTACAGGATAATTGGCTGCCCTTCGTTCTACAAATATTTGAACGGCAGATTTCCGAAGCTTCCCAGGCCTGGGCTGGAGCGGACGCAGATTACGGTGACTACAGGAACTCCTCTGGAAAGCCGCATCCTGGAGATGGGCATCCGGCTGAATTCCGTATGGCTGATGCAGATGATGACGGAAATGCCCAAGAGCGCTTTTGAAGGCGAAACAATCTCTCCTGTATGGGTAGAGAGAAGATTCCCGGGACTGAAGGTCGGCCTGGATGAATATTCCCGTTATCTGAGAAGCCGCAGCCGTATGTTCTTTACGATAGACAGCTGGAACCGATATTACAGGGAGGAGAATATCACATTTTCCTTTGGCAGCCGTTTTCATGGGAATATGGCGTCTATCAGAAATGGCGTCCCTGCCCTTTGGATTACCCATGACAGCAGGACTACGGAGCTGGCAAAGGCTCTGCATGTTCCGTATATCACAATTCAACGTTTTGCGGATATAAGGAATCCGGAAGAAATGCTCGAGCTTTGCGACTACAGCGAGATGTATGCCCATTATCGGGAATTGTGTATCAATTATATTGCGTTTCTGGAAGAAAATCATATCAGCCATCGCTTCAGAATCAGGAAATAATGCCCCAAAGGCAGTTTGCGGATGATGAAGCGACCGCTGTACAGGAGTGGGCCGTGGGGAAGAACAGGAATGATTATAATGCCGTAGTAGTTAATCTGCTGGCGGCGCTGAACCGGAATCTGGACAAGGGCATAGAAGAAAAGGTGGGCTTGGCTGGAGCCAATACAGGAAATTTGATATTTGTAGAGGCGATGAAGGAGCAGCTGGACTATGTGAAGGAGATATGGATTAATCCCGCTGCTTTGAAAGATGTGGACAATCCATCTGTGGTGATTCCCTCTGCGAACTTCATGATACAGGGCGGAGACAGTTTGATGGCGGCGCTGATTCGCTTTCTGGAAAATACGGAATGTCCTGTTACAATGGCTGGTCTGGGGGCCCAGGCGAAACTGGACGAAACGCCTGAAGAATTAGTGCGGAAGCTGTCTCCCACGCAGACTAAAGCCTTGAAAATGCTGTCGGAAAGGGCAGTGACCATTGGCGTCCGGGGAGGATATACGGCGGAGTGCCTGAGCATTCTGGGCATTAAAAATGTCAGAATCATTGGCTGTCCGTCATTCTACTATGACTTTCATAAACGGCCTCCCAAACATAAGAAACCTTCTTTGGACAGAATGCAGATTACCGTGACTCCGGCGAACCCTCTTGAGACAAAAATCCTTGAGATGGGAGAAAGACACAATGCATTCTGGCTGATGCAGATGATGACAGAGCATCCTGATCTGGCGTTGGAACAGGATGCCTGGGAGGATGCCTGGGAAGAGCTGCTGACCGGCAGCTTCCCGGAGAGCGGGTTGAGCCAGGCTGATATATGGAAGTACATGAAGCGCTCAGCTAGGATTTTTTTTACGAAGATGGACTGGGATACATTCTACGAGAAAGAGGATATCACCTTCGCCTTCGGCAGCAGATTTCACGGAAATATGGCTGCTTTCCGCAAGGGCGTGCCTACCCTTTGGATTGTACATGATGCCCGTACCAAAGAACTGACGGAAGCCCTGCATCTGCCCCACATCGATTATGCGGTATGGGAGAAAATCAAAGCGCCGGAGGAACTGCTGGGATATTGCGATTATCGGGAATATAGAGGGAAGTACAGACAGATGCAGAGACAGTATACGGCTTTTCTGGAGGAGAATCATTTAAGCCATAAGCTGCCATCGACGAATGTGCTATACCGTATGAAGGAACATCTGACGGGGAAGAGAATGTGATAAGAGCGGTTTATTCCTTTATAACGAATGAAAAGCGTATTGCCTTCTTTCGAAAATGTGATGATTGTCTCAGGAGACTGGGAGGAGGCCTTTATGTCAAAACGCTGGGACAGTTGAAATATATCCTGAGATTCCGTAAGAGCACGCAGATTTTGGATGAAAAGGAGCTGGCGGAAGGGGAGCAGAGCTTCTGCTTTCGGTATGAGAAAGTGCCGGAAGAGGGATATGAACCTCTTGTCAGCATTCTGGCGGTCATAGATGGGGATGTGACGCCGGAATGTGGAATGTGGGACACCATTTATCGGCAGACTTATGGCAAGTTGGAAGTCCATGTGCTGGAAAAGGGGAATTCTCTTCTGGAATCCGGACTGGCCCGCGCAAAAGGCGAATTAATCTGGATAATAGGAAAAGATACTGTCTGCGACAGAAATTTTCTGGAAACAATGGTTCCGCTGTTCCGATACAAATCTGTGATGACGGGACTGTCTTCCGGAAAAACTCAAAAATCCGGGAAAGGACTCGGCCCGGATGCTCCCGTGCGGTACATAACGGCTTTCGATTTACAGAGGCATTTGGAAAAAGGCAGTTTTTCTGTTCCGCCCGTGCAGGGATGCCTTTTTCGAAACGGAACGGATCTGGCTGCCATCTGGAAAAAGAATCCGCCGGGCAGCCAGGGGAGCGATTGGCTGTATTCGATGTGCAGAAGGGGCGGCGTCGTGGGCTGTACAGAGGAAGTGCTGTATTGGAATAGGATAGACAGCAAAAAGCATGGAGGACAGAGTGGGACGGAGATGGCACGGACATTGGCCGTCTCTCAGAGCATCCCCGGAATCATCATGGCGTGCTATGCATTGAAATCCGGCGGGGGAGAGATATTCACCATTTATCTGGCCAATGCGCTTAAAAAGCTTGGTGCGTCTGTGACGCTTCTGAATTTTGGCTTGGAAGAGGAAGAACGCGAAATAGCGGATATGCTGGACTCCGGTATCCCGTTGGTCAATCTGCGGCATACGGATGATCTTGTCCCTGTCCTGTACCATTTGGGCGGAGGGATCATCCATACGCATCAGGCTGTCGTGGATTATGCCGTGAGCCTTTGCTTAAAAAGCAATCCTCAATTAGGGAAACAGATAATAACCCTTCACGGTATGTACGAGACCATAGCCAGAGAGGACTGCGACAGGGTCATCCGGACAGCCCTGCCAGTGTGCGACATGTATGCCTATGTGGCAGACAAGAATCTTGAATGCTTCAGGGAAAGAGGGAAATTTGAAGAAGAGAAATTCATTAAGATTCCTACGGGGATTCCCGGAGGAAAGGTGTCAAAAATAGATCGAAATCAACTGGGAATCGGCAGAGAAGATTTTGTATTTGTGTTGGCCAGTCGTGGCATTCCCGAAAAGGGATGGCGGGAAGCCATACAGGCCCTGAGCTGGGCACAGAATGACTGCAGCCGCAGAATGCAGCTGGTCATTTTGGGCGATGGGGAAATCAGGGAGAGCCTGGAACGGGAAGCGCCGGAGAACGTACATTTCATGGGGACAGTGGGCAATGTAAGGAGCTACTTTGCCATGGGCGACGTCGGACTGCTTCCCACCATGTATGCCGGAGAAAGCTGCCCCCTCTCAGTCATGGAATGCCTGATGTGTGGAAGGCCTGTGATAGCCACGGATATCGGCGAAATCGGGAATCAGCTGCGGGATCCACAAGGGCATATGGCGGGCATGCTCCTTTCCCTTAGGCAGGGGAAGGTTGACGTGGAGCAGTTGGCGCACTGCATGTGCGTTCTGGCAGAGCATCTGGCAGTATATGTACAATTGCGGCAGGCTGCAGAGCGGGCTTCGGAAAAATTCGATATTGATATGATTGCCGGAAAGTATCTGCAGCTATACTGCCGGGCGGCATGTGATTACCCGTTGGGTGAATTACATAGAGGTCATGAAAATGAACACCGAAAAGAGGAGGAGTGACATGAAGAGAAAGGTATTGAAGAAATTGCTTCCGTTCCTTATGGCCCTGACTTTGGCAGGGACCACAGTGTTTGCGGAAGGCGAGGTTCCGGCGCCGCCATTGTCTGTGGAGGAGACAGCGGCCATCGGTTCAGAGGAATCTGGCGGAGAAGCCTCTGAGGAAGGCAATGCTGAAGGGGAGGAAAGCCCGGAGGGAGCCGAAGCAGACGGGACTGAGGAAAGCACCGATGAAAGCGAGATAGACAGTTCGGAAGAATGTCCGGATGACGGCATTGACGGGGATGGAACCGAGAGCCCTGACGGCATGCACTGAGTATGGCTCCAAGCCATATTCGATAATAGGAGACATCCCAATGGACAAGGGGTGAAGTGGAGGTGATATGTTGAAAAATCGGAAAAGCTGGAAGAAGGCAATTACTGCTCTGATGATAGGAAGCCAGATAGTAGGAATCATGTCTGGTTACGGCATGGCAGGAAAAGTATATGCAGAGGAAAGCAAAGATACAATCAAGATAGAGATGTCCTCATCGGGATATGGTGTATTCCCCGGGAACGGAAACCAGGGGGATGACTTTGCTGATATGGAGTTTCCGCCGGAAGGGGAGGATGTAGCTGAATCAACCGAACCCTCTGTCGCTATAGAAAATACGCTGGACAAGGAAGAGCAAATTTCTATATCCGAAGAGCCTGCTGCTGATATGGTGCTTCCGCCGAATCGGGAGGAAGCTACAGACATAGTTCAGGGAGCGCCTCTTAATCTGAGCACTACTTCCTTCCAGATGTCGGATATACGGGATTCCTCGAAGGTGAGCACTTTCAACGGCGCTGACGGGAAACAGGCTGTAATCGTGTTTGGGTGGGTGACAACATGCGATTTTACCGTTGCAGCTTTGAGAAATTTAACTGAAATAGCATCCAGGGTTGACATGTCGCAGCTGAATATTTATGTATTTTTGATTGAAAGACCAAGTAAGGAAGATATATTGTCAAAGCTGGACAATGTCTCTGAACAGATAATGGTGAACACCCTTTGGAACTATGAAGAGAATAAGGAGAATGAAGAGTATTCCAATTTGTTCAACAAATGTTCCCGGGCTATAAGTAATGCCGGGGGGTTTTCAATGCCCATGATTCTTTATAAAGGAATAGATGGAACAGTATATGAACATACAACAGGATATGCAACAGGGCAGACGGATTTAGACACTATAGCAGTAAACGTGGGCAAAGGTGGCCTCGATGTTGCTGCTAAAATAGAGCCCCCTACATTTAGCGAAATACCCTATATAGGAGGCAAGGATATTTCTTTCACTTGTGCTACGAAGGACGCGATTATTTATTACTCTACTACTGGCAGCAGTATGACTACAAAAGATAAGTGGGTGGCAAACGGAGGAAAGGTTACCCTGGGCGGCTTTAATGGAACTGTTTATGCCAGAGCCTATTACGATGGCCAGTGGAGCGATTTGGCATCCTATGTCGTGAAGACTCCTCAGGTGGCGGCTCCAACGATTACGGTATCCGGAAACAAGGTAACGATTAAGGCACCTACTAGTGGAAGCACGATTTATTACACTATAGATGGTTCCATACCTACTGTCAAGAACGGCATAAAAGGAAAGGGAGAGGCTGTGTCTTTGGACAGCTTTGCTGGTATGCTGAAGGCTATTGCAGTGAAGAATGGCTACACCAACAGTGATATAGCATCCTATGTTCTGACGGCTCCCAAGGTAGCGACCCCAACGATTAGCATATCCGAAGACAAGGTAAAAATCGAGGCACCTACCAGTGGAAGCGTGATTTATTATACTATAGATGGTTCCACGCCTACTGTCAAGAACGGAATAAAAGGAAACGGAGCATCTGTGACACTGGACAGCTTTGCTGGTACGTTGAAGGCTATTGCAGTGAAGAATGGCTGGACAAACAGCGACATGGCAAGGAAGGTATTAGTGAACAGCGTGAAGAGCCACAATGTATCCTTTAAGGTGAAAGGTGTATTTGGCGGCAGGAACGTGACATTCGGCTCCGAACTAAAAGGCGCAAAGGTATACTACTCTTCCGCTACTTCCAGGCTGACCACTAGCGATAAATGTGTGGATGCAGGCAGTACGGTTCTGTTTGAGAACTTCTATGGAACCATTTACGCAAGAACCTATTACAATGGGGAGTGGGGAAATGTATGCCGTCTGATTTTAAAGATTCCCGTTGTGAATGCACCGACTATCAGCGTGGACAGCAAAGGCTATGCCACCATCAGGACGACTACGCCGAAGAGCCGCATCTATTACACGACAGATGGAACTACGCCATCCATGAGCAATGGAAAGATGGCATCGTCTTCCTATGTAAGAGTGTATGTCGGAAAGAGCGGGAGTGGAAGAATCAGGGCTATTGCGGTAAGGAGCTGTTTTACAAATAGCTATGAGTGCGCTTGCACCTGGAAGTGGACAAGCTATTAACTAGCGATTTGCTTTTCTCATAGTAAAGTTACTATATATAAATGAAAGGAGAGCCAAATGAAAAAGAAAGTATTGAAAAAGCTGCTTTCGTTTCTTATGGCGCTGACACTGGCAGGAACTACGGTGTTCGCCAGCGAAGGAATGCCAGCAGCCTCGGCCCGGCTGTTGCCTGCAGAGGAGACGGAAGCAAGTACGGAGAGCAGTTTGGAGGATACTGAAGAGGAAGGCTCTGAGGAAAGCGAAGTGGGCGAATCAGAGGATGGCTCTGAGGGAGCCGCTGCCGTAGAGCCAGAGGCGGATTCCGAAGAATCCGAAATGGAGGAGGCCAAGGAAAGCCCGGAAGAGAACGGGACAGATAGCTCTGAGGAGAAGTCTGACGGAGACGAAGCAGACAAACACGATGAAAACCCGGAGGAAAATGAAGCAGACGTTTCAGAAGAATTGCCCGAAGCAGACAGTGATGTAGAAGCCGATGCGGCAACTGGTGCGGAAGGAGAGATTGCTTCCGACGAAGGAGGAGAGGTGGTTCAGGCTGCATCCTATGTCACCAACGATGGGTACTCTTTCACGGTTGATAGGGAAGATGTCATCATCAATGGATACAAGGGCAATGATACCGTTTTGAACATACCGGCTACTGTTGTTGCCGATAATGGAACTACCTATAATGTAACCCAGATTGGCTACAGGGCGTTTCGAGACAAAAGTGCGATTGCCCAGGTGTCCATCCCGGGGACGATTACCGTTATCGGAGAGGAAGCATTCAGAGGCTGCATATCGCTGAAGACCGTGACCATAAATGAAGGTGTGATGTCTGTTGGAGATAGTGCATTCTACGATTGTACTTCTTTGGAGAGTATAGTGATTCCCAGTACGCTTACAGATATAGGGGAGTATGTTTTTCGCGATTGTATTTCTCTGGCATCTGCAGATATTAAGATAAACTTTGTTGGCGATTCCATGTTCTGGGGATGCAAGTTTTTGAAAAAGGTTACTTTATTGAATACACTTTCCAGAATCGAGGAGTATGCATTTTATGAGTGTAGTTCCTTGGCCGATATCAATATCCCGCCAGCTTTGCGGTATATTGGATATAGTGCTTTTGATGGATGTACAGGCTTGAAGAGTATCATGCTGAACAAAGGGCTGGTAACTATTGGGGGGTACGCATTCCAATCTTGTACTGGCCTGGAGTCAGTCGTGATTCCCTCCACGGTGGCAGAACTAGGGTACGGAAGCTTTTACGGTTGTACTGGCTTGCTGGAGGTAGAGGCTCAGAATGAGGCAATAGGAGAGGGGATGTTCCAGAAGTGTAAATCCCTCAATAAAGTGACACTGTCGGATAGCGTAAAATCAATCGGGCAAAGTGGATTTTCGGACTGCACTGGTCTGCAGAGTCTGACATTGCCCTCTGGCCTTACTACGATTGGAAAGAATGCCTTTATGGACTGTACTGGCTTACAGAGCCTGACGCTGCCCTCTGGCCTTACTACGATTGGGGAAGCGGCTTTTAGCCGTGCAGGCTTGGGTTCCATTACAGTTCCTCAAAGCGTGACAAATGTAGGGTCTCATGCTTTTTATGGATGTAAGGCACTGAAGACAGCAGATATTCACTCAAGTATAGTATCATCTTATATGTTTTATGGGTGTACAGCCCTGACAAAGGTCAGCATGTCTGACAATGTAAAGTCAATAGGCAGTACAGCGTTTTGTGGCTGCTCTATTTTGGCCGACATCATCTTTGGCTCAAGTATCACACAGATAGGGGCCGAAGCTTTTTGGGATTGTGAAGCCTTAAAGGCTGTCAATGTCGGTGCCAACGTTGAATTGATTGGGGACTCTGCTTTTTACTCATGCAGTGGGCTGGAAACAGTGGTAATTCCAGCAAGTGTGAAACAGCTTGGACAATATGCTTTTGCTTCCTGCGGCAATCTGAGAAATGTATCATTGGTGGATGGACTCGCCACAATCAGCTATCGTGCGTTCTATGAGGATAGCAATTTGAAAAGCATTTACATACCTGCTTCCGTTGTATCCATAGACAGTGTCTTTGAAAAGACAGGATTAGGCAGCGGAACCGTGTACTGCGAGAAGGGCTCCACAGCTGACAATGCCGACAATTATCCTACAGGAACTACCATCAGATATGGTAGGCTCACGATAGCCTCCCCCAAGTTTGTGGTAAAGGACATCATCGGAGGTAAGGAAATCACCTTTAACTGCGATACCAAGGATGCGATGATTTATTATTCGACCACCAAATCGACACCGACCGGGGCAGACAAATCGGTCGCCAATGGGGCAAAGGAGATTTTCACTAATTTCTATGGCACGGTATACGCCAGAGCTTATTGTGATGGCGAGTGGAGCGAGGTGTCCAAGCTGAGCCTGAAGATTCCTGTGGTGAATGCGCCGGCTATTACGCAATCAGGCAATAAGGTCACGATAAAGACGACTACACCGAACAGCACTATCTATTACACCACGGACGGTTCCACGCCCACTGTCGAGAAGGGGATAAAAGGAAGCGGAACATCCGTATCCCTGGACTGCTTCGCCGGTACGCTGAAGGCCATCGCGGTAAAGAGCGGCTGCACCAACAGCGATATGGCGAGGAAGGTGCTGGTCAACAGTGCCAGGAGCCGTAATGTATCTTTTGGCGTGAAAGGGGTATTCGGTGGCAGGAACGTGACCTTCGGCTCCGACACAAAGGGGGCGAAAATCTACTATTCCGCCACCACCTCCAAGCTGACCACCAAGGATAAGTGTGTGGATGCGGGCAGTACGGTTCTGTTTGAAGATTTCTACGGCACTGTCTACGCAAGGACTTACTACAACGGGGAATGGGGAAACGTATGCCGCCTGGTTTTAAAGATTCCTGTTGTGAATACGCCGACGGTCAGCGTGGACAGCAAGGGATATGCCACCATCAGGACGACTACGCCGAAGAGCCGCATCTATTACACGACAGATGGAACGACGCCATCCATGAGCAATGGGAAGATGGTATCCGCTCCCTATGTGAGGGTGTATGTCGGGAAAGGTAAAACGGTTAGGGCTATTGCAGTGAGGAGCTGCTTTACCAATAGCAAGGTCACTACATATAAATAATGAAAGGAGAAACAAAATGAAGAGAAAGGTATTAAAGAAGCTGCTTCCGTTTCTTATGGTTCTGACACTGGCGGGAACTACAGTGTTCGCCAGCGAAGTGCCTCCGGTAGCTTCGTCGCAGCCATTGTCTGCAGAGGAAGCTGAGGGAAGCGATGAGGACAGGCCGGAGGGAACTGGCGGGGAAAGCTCTGAGGAAAACGAGGCAGACATGCCTGAAGATGGTTCTGAAGGAGCCGATGTCAGCGCGTCAGAGGAGAACCCTGAAGGGGCCGAAACAGACGAGTCTGAGGAAAGCCAGGTAGAAAGTGGGGCAGATGCCTCGGAGGAAGATTCGGAAGGAAGCGGGACAGATGCCTCTGAGGAAAGCCCGGAAGAAAGCGAAGCAGATGCCTCGGAAGAAGCCCCTGAGGAAAGTGTCGAAGGGAATGAGACAGATGCCTCTGAGGAAAGCCCGGAAGAGAACGGGACGGATGCCTCTGAGGAAAGCCCGGAAGAAAGCGGGACAGATGCCTCGGAGGAGGAGCCGGAGGGAGACGAGACAGGCAATCCCGATGAAAGCCCGGAGGAAAATGGGACAGATGCCTCGGAAGAGCTCCCCGGCGTGGACGAAGGGGACGATTCAGAGGAGCTTCCTGATACGGACAACGGGGGTGAAGCCGATGCTGCACCCGGTTTAGGAGGAGAGATTGCTGTTGACGAAGGAGGGGAGGTGGTTCAGGCCGATTCCTATGTCACTGATGATGGGTACTCTTTTATAATTGACAGAGGAAACGCCATCATCAATGGATACAGCGGCTATGATACGGTTCTAAATATACCGGCCACTATTGCTTATAATGGAAATTCCTATAATGTAATCAAGATTCGCTATAACGCGTTTAAAAACAAAAATACGATTACCCAAGTATCGATTCCTGGGACAATTACCAATATCGATGAGAGCGCATTTGAAGGCTGCATTTCGCTGAAGACGGTGACCATAAATGAAGGCGTGGTGTCCATCGGATATCGTGCTTTTGCTGGCTGTACTTCTTTGGGCAGCATAGTGATTCCCAGTACGGTAACAGAGGTGGGAAGTTACGCTTTTGACAATTGTATTTCTATGACATCTGCCAATATCAAGACATATTTTGTCGGAGGACGGATGTTTAATGGATGTAAGTCCCTGACGACGGTTACATTATCAAATACGGTTTCCGAAATTGGTACATATGCTTTTAATGAATGTATTTCCCTGTCCAGCATCAACCTTCCGGCAAGCCTGCGGACCATTAGAAACAACGCTTTTTATCACTGTACGACTTTAAAAAGCATTGTCCTGAATGAGGGGCTGGAGACCATTGCGTATGATGCGTTCAATGGATGTACTGGCCTGGAAGCCATTACAATCCCTTCAACAGTTGTAAAGGCAGAAAGCAACATTTTCAGGAATTGTACCGGCTTGCTGGAGGCAACGGTCAACAATGCGGTAGTAAGCGAGGGGATGTTCCGGGATTGTGCCGCCCTCAAGAAGGTAGTGCTGTCAGATAAAGTAAAAACAATTGAGGGAAGGGGATTTAGCGGTTGTACCAGCCTGCAGAGCCTGGCGTTGCCCTCTGGCCTTACTGCGATTGGGAATTGGGCCTTTAGCGGCTGCACAGGCCTGGGTTCCATTACGGTTCCTCAAAGCGTGACAAATGTAGGGACAAGTGCCTTTTCCGGATGCACAGCCTTGAAGACGGCAGATGTTCGCTCCAATATAGTATCCGGTGAGATGTTTAATGGGTGTACTGCCCTGACAAAGGTCAGCATGTCTGACAATGTAAAGTCGGTAGGCGGCTCCGCGTTTTATGGCTGCTCTAATTTGGTTGACATCGGCTTTGGCTCAAATGTCACAGAGATAGGGACTCATGCCTTTAACAGATGTAATGCCTTGAAGACTGTCAACATCGGCGCCAAGGTTGTATCGGTTGGAGCTTCGGCTTTTAGGTCATGCGAAAGGCTTGAGACAGTAGTGATTCCGGCAAGCGTGAAGCAGCTTGGAGAGCGCGCTTTTGCTTATTGCGGGAATCTGAAAAATGTGTCGCTGGTGGAGGGGCTTACCACAATCGGCTATGCCGCATTCGAATATGATGGCAATCTGAAGAGCATTTACATACCAGCCTCCGTCGTATCTATAGGCAGATATGCTTTCAACGAGACAGGATTAAGCAGCGGAACCGTGTACTGCGAAAGGAACACTACGGCCGACAATACCGATTACTACCCTGTAGGGACTGCCATAAAATATGGCAAGCCTACGGTAGCTATCCCCAAATTTGCGGTAAAGGGAATCGTTGGAGGAAGGGAAGTCACATTTAACTGTGATACGAAGGATGCAGTCATTTATTATTCGACTATCAGTACACAGTTGACTACGGCAGACAAATCGATTGCTAGTGGGTCAAAGATTACTTTCAATAATTTCTATGGAACGATATATGCGAGAGCATATTATAACGGCCAGTGGAGCAATGTGGCCAGGCTGGTTTTGAAGATTCCTGTGGTGAATACGCCGACTATTACACAGTCAGGCGATAAGGTGACGATAAAGACCACGACACCGGACTGCATTATTTATTACACCACGGACGGAAGCACTCCTTCGCCCACTCATGGCACCAAAATAGCGGCCTCCGCCAGTACATTCTCCACCACAGGCGGCACGATAAAGGCTATTGCAGTGAGGAGCTGCTTTACGAACAGCGCTGTAACCACAAAGAAGCTGCAGTCTGTTGTCAGCAGTTCAGTGAAGGCTCCGGCATTTAATGTCAAGGGAGTAGTGGGAGGGCGCAAGGTCACCTTTACGGCCCAGGCAGGGAGCAAGATTTATTATTCTACATCTTCCTTGATGACCACAAGCGATAAGAGCGTGAAGAGTGGCGGAAGCGTCACATTCAATGACTTCTATGGGACGCTGTATGCCAGAACCTATGTAAATGGGAAGTGGAGCAATCCGGCTAGGCTGATTTTAAAGATACCTGTGGTAAAGACGCCATCGATAGCGCGGTCCGGCAGCTATGCGACGATCAGAACCAGCACGCCCGGATGCACGATTTACTATACGACAGATGGATCCACGCCCTCTCCTTCCAATGGACGCAAGATAAGTGCGTCTTCCGGCAGGGTATATGTAGGAGGCAGCAAGACAATAAGGGCAATCGCAGTCAGAAGCTGTTTCGGGAATAGCAAGGTTACTACGTCAAGGTAAAAACAGCCAGTGAAAACGCTGGCTTGGAAGCTGGATCCTGAATACCAGCGGCGATGGCCAGAGGATGTCTGTATTGGGGTATCCTCTGGCTGTTTTTAAGCAAGGACAGGCAGCAATTTTAATATATGGGACGGGGGCGTGAGGACAGGAAATGAGTAGGGAAAGAAGAATCAAGGGCAGAATTGTGCGCAAGATGGCTTAATATCAGGACGGTGTCTGGAGCGCGGCCAGCAAGTTTGTTTTGAAGATTCCTGTGCTTAACACGCCGGTAATATCTGCATCGGGAGAGAGCGTGACGATTCGTTCCGGGACACCTGACAGCTATATCTGTTATACCACAGATGGGTCTGCACCCTCCTGGGAGAACGGGAAGCGCATACCCCATTGTGGAGGAACGGTTACGGTTCCAGCTGGGAGCACTGTCAGAGCGGTGGCGGTGAGGAACTGCTTTACCAACAGCAGCGAAGTTTCCTTAAAAGGAGGGGGACATGAGAATATTATCTATATTTATGGCAATGTGCCTGTCGCTGGTTTCCTTAGGCAGCATGACGGCGGCAGAGCCGTCAGCGCAACAGGGGACTGCCATGGAGCAGCAGGATATGGGATTCGGGGATTTTCATAGAGAGGCGGTGATGCAAGTCCCCTATGATGATTTCCAGGAAGAGGCAGGGACAGAGGATACCGTTGGTCCTCAGGAAGATATAACGGAAGGTTCCGCGGCAGAAAGCATCGGCTCCGAAGAGGAAGCAGATTTGGACTATGTATTTGGCCGGAAACTGACGGAAGAAGAGGAGGAGCAGCAGAGAGAGCTGTTCAGGCGCTACGCCAGTCAGAGCAGATATGTGGAACCGGAGGACCTGGGAGGGGATATCTCTCTTTCAGAATCGGCCCATATAGACCAGGCATGGATTCCGTCTGCCTACGATTCCAGAAATGTAGGTGGGAAGTGCTATATAACGCCTGTCCGTGACCAGAACCCTTACGGAACCTGCTGGTCTTTCGCGGCAATTGCCTGCATTGAGGCGAATCTGATTAAAAACGGCTATGCAGATTCGAGCCTGGATCTGTCGGAACGGCATGCAATCTATTTTTCAAACCATGCAGTGCCAGACAAGCTGGGCAACAGCGGCAATGATGTGTCTTATTATGCGGGTTCTGACCTTTATATGGCTGGCGGAAACGCGATACAGGTCAGCCGTTCCATGGCGGCATGGAAGGGGGCGGTGCTGGAATCCGCCTGTCCTTATGAAGGAATTCCTGAGGTGCCGGATACAAGCCCGGCGGCAGTGTATGACAATGATTTTTCCCATCTGAAGGGTTTCTACCGCATTGAGTCCAGCGACAGGAACGCCGTCAAGGAAGCCATCATGGGATATGGCGCTGTCAGCGCGAGCTATTATGTGTCTGAACAATATATGAATTTCGACACCGGCGCATACTACTGCTATGATGCTACAGGCACGAACCATGCGGTGGCGATTGTCGGATGGGATGACTCCTACAAGAAGGAGAATTTTGCAGCATCACCTTCTTCCGACGGAGCATGGCTGGTGAAGAATTCATGGGGGACAAGGTATGCTAATCAGGGATATTTCTGGCTGTCCTATGAGGATGCCTCTATCTATGATACGGTGTATGCCTTCGAGGCGGAACCGGCCAAAGGGAATGCGAATAATTATCAATATGATACTTCCACAGGGGGCTTAGGAGGAGGCATGCTCTATCAAGGTACTGATTTTGCCTCTGTATACACGGCAAAAGCTGGCGGGGAGAAGATAGAGAAATTGACTGCCGTTTCGGTGGAGACAGGCTCTGAAGCAAATGTGGATTATTCCCTACAGATATATAAAAACCCTACAGACGCTTCGGATCCTACCAGTGGAGAAGGCATGTTGAGCGCTCCCCAGACAGGTAAGCTGAAATATGTAGGATATCATGTGATTCCGGTCAATAAGGAGGTGCTGCTGGGGCCGGGAGATGTATTTTCCGTAGTGCTGACCTTGACTGGGGGCGAACCTGCGGTTCTGTCCGAATATGATACCTCTGGTGCTTGGGTCTGTGACGCGTCTGCCAGAAGCGGGGAGAGCTTTTATAGCTGGAATAACGGAAGAACCTGGAGTGATATCGGTGCGACCCGTGATATCAACCTGCGGATGAAGGCTTTCACAGAAACTACGGGAGATACCTTTGTAAAATGCACGGGCGTGAAAATCAGCCAGAGCGAAGCACAGATGAAGGAGGATGATACCCTACAGCTATCGGCTGAAGCCCTGCCGCAGAATGCTTCGGACAAGTCCTGCGTATGGAGCAGCAGCGACTCCAATGTCGTAAAGGTGGATCAGAGCGGGCTGGTCACAGCCCTGAACGCGGGAAAGGCTACAATCGAGGTACAGACACAGAATGGCGGCCATAAAGCCTCCTGTCAGATAACGGTGAAGAAAGGGGTCGAAGAGCCCATCTGTGAAATAGCCGATTACATAGGCGGAAAAGAGGTGGCATTCAGATCCGCTACCCAGGGGGCCGTCATATATTACTCCGACAAAGCTGATATCACGGCCGCCGACAGGAAGGTTGAAAATGGCGGCAAAGTAAAGTTCGAGAGCTTTAACGGCACGCTCTATGCAAGAGCTTATGCAGATGGCCGGTGGAGCAGGGATACGACGAGGATAACGCTCAATATACCAAAAGTTGCGGCGCCTGCCATCAGCACCAGCGGAAACAAGGTCACAATCAAGACCTCTACGGGAGGCAGTACAATCTACTATACGACAGACGGAAGTGCGCCCACGCTGGAGAATGGGAAAAAGGCAGGAAGCAGCGTCATAATCGATACTTTCTCCGGAACCGTAAAGGCAATCGCGGTGAAATCAGGCTGTTCCAACAGCTCCATGGCGAGAAAGGTCCTGCTGAACAGCAATAAAGGCCGGAACGTGTCCTTTGCCGTAAAGGGGGTCTTCGGAGGCCGGAACGTGACGTTCGGTTCGCAGACAAAGGGAGCGAAGGTCTATTACTCGCCGACCACATCCACCCTGACCACGAAGGACAAATGCGTGAATGCCGGGGACACGGTGCTGTTCGAGGACTTCTACGGGACCGTCTACGCCAGGACATATTACAACGGCGAGTGGGGGAACCCATGCCGCCTGATTCTGAAGATTCCTGTAGTGAACACGCCCACCGTCACCGTAGACAGCAAGGGCTACGCGACCATCAGGACGACCACGCCTAGGACCCGCATCTACTACACCACAGACGGCACCACCCCGTCCATGACAAACGGGAAGATGGTGTCCTCCCCATATGTAAGGGTGTATGTAGGAAAGGGCAAAACGGTGAAGGCCATCGCAGTGAGGAGTTGCTTTACCCACAGCAAGGTTGGGACAGGGAAATGAAATTGACGGTGCCCCATTCGAATCTGCTTCAAAATCATATTGAACTTCCGCACTATAAAGTGTATAATACTTTTATCGGATGGCATACTTATAGTTTATAAGGAAGGAGGAATTCGTTATGAACACTTATGGAGAAAACGAAAGAATGTCAGATTTCAACTTTTTTGTTGAACATTACGATGAATTATTTGAAAAATATGGACACAAATTTATTGTAATAAGATACCACGAAATCTTAGGTGCATATGATACTCTGGAAAGCGCGATTAATGTAACCTCTCAAAGCCATCAGCTTGGCACGTTTATTGTACAGGAGTGCAATGGGGATGAGTCAGGATATACGAATTATGTATCATCATGGCAGTTGATGGGCGTTTAAAGGGGTAAACTATGTTATTGTCTGTCTTTACAGAAAAATATACAGAAATACAGCGCAAGATTATTACAAATGCCGTCATTGATAAAAATGGCATAAGTATGCCAGCCAGTATCCAGTGGGATACAGGTGCAACTGGTACCTGTATATCAAAAGAGGTTGTATCGAAGTTAG
>OFGG01000860.1_pt1 | contig 23019 bp, 17 predicted proteins | sample 1521701 | NCBI WGS metagenome assembly OFGG01 (sample SAMEA3504081, study PRJEB24116) | mouse gut metagenome | biome: mouse gut; feature: mouse-associated habitat; material: faeces | place: Denmark | collected 2011
AGCCGCCGTATCCCTGCTGGGCATAAGAAGTTCCGCCGCCGCCCCGGTTCCCCCGCTCCTGCTGGATGGTATGATAGGCTGCGTTGATCTCCTTCATCTTCTCCTGTGCCAGATCGGCCAGAGGATTGTCGTGGTAATTGTCCGGATGGTATTTTCGGGCCAAGTCGCGGTAGGCCTTTTTGACCTCCTCGTCGGTGGCGGTGCTGGGGATGTTCAAGACTTCATAGGGGTCGGTCATAGCTGCTCCTTGTTTCTGGCCGCCATGCGGAGCCCCGCATCGCCGGCTTGAAATGTTCCCTCTAAAACGGCCCTCCCCACAAGAAAGAGCCCTTCGTAAACCGTTGCACGGATAATGGGACTCCACACGCCGAAATCCCACAGTTCATAGGCCGCCGCCATCAGGCGGATGGAGTGGTCCAGGGAGACCGCGAGTCCTTCCCGTGCCTCCTCTGTCAGCTCCCCGCCGGTGAGGCCGTAGCGGCAGATCAGCGGATTGTAGCTGCCTGAGGCAAAGTCCCTGGCCAGGTCATCGGCAGCGTCCACCAGATAAACCCAACGCCCCAGGTGGTACAGCAGCTGCGCCAGCACCCGCCGCTTCACCGGGTCCGGAACTTCCGCTGCCGCCGATGAGAGCAGTCCCGCAAAGGCGTCCGCCGGAAGGTCCAGAGAGGCGCAGCGCGCCGCTTCCAGCTCTCCCAGCAGCGACAGCTTCTCCCGTGTGATCCGGTCAAAATCCGGCCTCCGCTTCGCCGCCCGGCAGTAGGCTCCCTTCAGCGCCAGGGACGCAGCGCGGTACTTGCTCTTCCCTCTGCCCGGATCGGACAGCGCGTCCCGCATCTGCCACCAGGAGAGGATCACACTCTCGTCCGCCGCCAGCTCCAGAGCCGGATTCCCCGGGTAATAGTCCCGCCCAGCAAAGGGGTGGGCCACGCAGCCCCGACGGACCGCTGCGGACTCCTCCCCCGGCCATAGCAAAATCGACAGAAAGGTAAAATCATAATTGAGGATCATCCGCGCCGCCTGCCCGTACCGCTCCCCAAGGGTATGGCACAGTCCGCAGTACGCCGCGCTGAAGCGGGCCTTGTCCTCCTCCGAGAGCTTCGCCAGGGAGGGACGCACATAACCGAACATCTGCCCCGCCCTACAGCTTTCTAACGATCCGGTAGGACACGGCCGCCCTGCCCTTGGCCTTCCGGTCACACAGAACCGCAATCGCAAGCCCCAGCAGAAAGCCAATCCCGCCGCAGGCGTACCGCCATGGCTCAGACAAGAAAGCCGGCAGCAGATATCCCAGCAGGAACAGCAGTACCGGAAAACCGTACACCAGCACCGCAAACCCCAGAACCTGATTGCCGCTGTACACCTCCACACGGTCGCCCAGCGCCACGGGCACACCGCTTTCCGCCTGTATCACCAAGTCGGGAGCCCTGCCCGCGCACTGGCCGCATCCGTCACAGCTGTGGCCGCAGGCGGTCTGCCGGGTAACGGTCAGCTCCACCAGACCGCCGGGGGCGGCAGGCAGGGCGGTAACGATGGCAATCTGTGTCATGGATAAGCTCCTTCCGGTCAGCGGGAAATGATCTTGCCGGTGACGGTATACGTGCCTACCGCTCCTACCTCGCTGTACCCGTCCACAAGGACGGTGGCCGGGGGCTGGATGGTGCCGTCGTTGGTAATCTCCCGCAGATCCACCACAATGCGGATATCTTCCTCTGTCACCTGCTCCAGGTCCTCTGCGGGACCTCGCAGCACCACGTCCTTCACGGTGGTAATGGGATCGAACCGCTGGCTCTCACTGGTGCCGATGGACTGGATATTGGTCACCGAAAAGCTCCTGGTGGACAGGCCATGGAACTTGATGGAAAGCATGGTGGTCTTATAGCCGCTGCTGTTCTCGCATCCGGCGGGCAGCTTGATGTCCAGCTCCTGCACGGTGTCCGAGTACAGTGTGCTGAGATCCACTTCTCCCAGGTTGATCTCATCAATGGTCTCCAGGCTCAGAGGATCGCCGGTCACGGTGATGGTTTTCGGCTGCAGGTCCCACTTGACGTTAGACAGCCGGGAGCCCGGGGATTCCTTGAAGTCCGGTTTCAGATCCAGCGTCTTCACCATGTAGATCGGCACAGTAACATTGACCTTCTGTTCGGAGAAGCGGACCTCCTGAACCTCCAGCACGTTGCCGTCGGCATCCAGAAGCTCATAGCTGTAGTCCTGCTGGATGGTGTCGGTGGCATCGGTGATGTCCACCACCACCCTGGCGGAGGCCACCGGGTCCACATTGTTTTGCAGGCCGCTGAGCGTCACGTACGCGGGTTCCTTCACCACCCGGTCGGCCATGTAGACGTAGGGCTCCTGCACGTTCCCGGTGACGGTGACGCTGACAGGGATGTCCTTGGAGTAGAGGCTGGTCACCTGGATGGATACGGTGCCCCGGGAACTGCGCTCCACAGTGATGTCGCTGTTGTTCACATTATCCGGCGTTTTCAGCGTCCATTGCAGGCTATAGGGACCGATGGCGTTGATGCCGGTGAGGTTTACCTGGGCGCGGATGTCTCCGGGCCGGAGGTTGGAGATGATAGACCGGGGGCCGCTGAGGGTCAGATCCAGGGTGGCGTCCCCCCCGCTGGAGAGCATCAGTCCCCGGCTGGGCAGGGTGTCCTCCGCACCGATGAAGTCGATGGGCACATTGGAGAAGGTCCTCCGCATAGTGTTCCCGTTGGCAGTATCCACGTACAGCCAGAAGATGACGGCCAGCAAAAGGCTCAGCACCACATAGAGGATCTTATTGGCTTTTTCACTCATCCGCTTTTCCACCGTCCTTCTTATCCTTGCCCAGCAGGCCCAACAGACCCTTGCGCTTTTTCCCGTTCTGGGCCTCGTCCTCGTCCGGCTGAGGAAGCAGCTCGTTTCGCAACAGCTGCTCCAGAGTCTCCGTCATAAGGTGCCGCTTGAGCATCCCGCCTACAGCCACGGAGATGGACCCGGTTTCTTCGCTGACCAGGACCACCACCGCGTCGGAGTTCTCGCTCATTCCGATGCCTGCCCGGTGGCGCATCCCCAAGTCCCGGCTCAGATTCACGTTCCGGCTGAGGGGAAGCATACAGCCCGCCCCCAGCACCCGGCCCTCCCGGATAATCACCGCGCCGTCGTGCATGGGCGCCTTGACGAAGAAGATGTTCTTCAAAAGCTCCGAGGACACCTCTGCGTCCAGCTTGGTGCCGCTGCGGAGGATCTCGTCCGTCTGGTTCTTCCGCTCGAAGACGATCAGCGCGCCGGTCCGGGACTTGCTCATGTCGCCGCAGGCGGACACGGTCTGCCCGATGGCATCCTCAATCGTCTCCCTGTCCACCTGGGGCTTGGAAAAGATCTGGAGAAATGGCAGCTGGCTGCTGCCCACCTGCTCCAGCACCCGGCGGATCTCCGGCTGGAAGAGGATAATCAGCGCCAGAACGCCCCACTCTACCACGTGGGTCAGGGCGAAGTTCAAAGCCGGCAGACGGTCCGTGGACAGCCACAGCGCCGCGATCACCACCAGCACGCCCTTGAGCAGACGGGAGGAATTGGTTTTCCGCACCAGCAGCAGCAGCCGGTAAATCAGATAGGCGACCACCAGGATGTCCACCACATCCAGCAGCCGCAGGGAAAAGACGAAGTTATTGAGCTTGTGAGCCAAACCTGTCAGCACTTCCATGACATCCATGGCGCCCCCTCCATTGAAAAAGAATTCTATAAGTAGCTTACATTTTACTCTAAAGCCGGGAAAAATGCAACAAATTCTCGCCCGGTTTTTTCCTGAAAATACTGTCGAATTCTGTCTGAGGTCACTTTTTCATGGAGAATCCGCTGGAAATATTGTGAAACCGTTTCAAAAGCGCAAACATTTTCTGCGGAATATTCACAAAAAGTTTATAAGGAGGCGCGCACAGCGCACCTCCTTCAATAGGTTCTTCTACCATTTTTTCATCATCCGGAGTACGGTCTCCGCCTCCTCCGGCGTATTGAATGCCGAGGCGGAGAAGCGCAGCGTACCGGTCTCCTCCGTTCCAACGGTCCGGTGGGCCAGCGGCGCGCAGTGAAGCCCGGCACGCACAGCCACCTCCTGTTCCGCCAGACGGCCGGCCAGGGTCTCCGGCGGCATACGGAGGGGCAGGATACTCAGCACCGAACTCTCTCCCTGGGGATCGCTGAACACCCGGAAGTCTTCCCGGTCCCTCAGGCCCTCCGACAGAGCGCGAATCACCTCGCTCTCCTTGTGCCGGATCTTCTCCAGCCCGGTGCTGCGGACAAACAGGATTCCCTCCAGAAGACCTGCCGCGCCATGGACGTTCTGCGTCCCCGCCTCCAGGCGGGCCGGCAGAAAATCCGGCATCTCCTGCTGCCTGGAGAGGCTGCCGGTGCCGCCGGTCATCAGGGGCGCCGGGACAAATCCGTCTCCGCACAGCAGCAGCCCCGTGCCCTGAGGGCCATAGAGCCCCTTGTGACCGGGCATGGCAATGTAGGCCGCCCCCCAGCTCTTTACACTCACCGGGTGGATGCCGGCGGACTGGGAGGCGTCTACAATCAGGGGGACGCCCTTTTCCCGGCAGATTCCGGCGATGCCGTCCATGGGCAGGGTATAGCCGAAAACATTGGATGTATGGGTGCAGATCACTGCTTTCACCTGACCGTCCACCGCCCGGCGAAAACCCTCCGCCATCTGCTCCCGGTTGAAAAGCCCGGCGTTTACAATCCGGCAGGATACGCCGCCAATGGCAAGGAGGGTTCTTGTAACGGCGTTATGCTCATAGCCGGAAATGACCACCGTATCCCCGGGTGATACAAGACTGCGGATAGCGGTATTCAGCCCATGGGTGGCACTGGTGGTCAGAATGACATTATCCGGCTGGGACACGTCAAAAAGCTCCGCTGCCTCCGTCCGGCAGCGCAGCATCAGGTCCGCCGCCAGACGGGCGGCAGAGTGGTCTCCCCGTCCGGGGGTAGTCATGGTGCTTATTGCGCCGGCCACCGCCGCCGGAACGGAGTCCGGTTTTTGCAGCGTGGTGGCCGCGCTGTCAAAATAGATCATCGCGCTTCCTCCTGGCAAATAGCAGGAGGGCCGGATCCCGCCTCCGGTGAGACGGTGCAGAGGTCCGGCCCTCCCTACATGTTATATCGTAATTTCGCTGAACGATCCATCGCTGCCCGTATAAAATACGCGCATGGGCATAAGCCCATCCTCGCGCAGGCGGCACAGTGCGGCGGGCAGACTGCCCTCACCAACACGGACCGCGTAGCTGCACCCTCTGTCAGTCAGCCCCATAGGGGGACGGAAGAAGCGGGCGGTGATGCCCGCACGTTCCAGGGTCCGGCTCATACGCTGGGCGTGCGTGATGGAGCGGCTCAGCAGCAGATAGTACGGCATGATACCGCCTCCCGTCATCAATATATGCGGGCAGGCATCTCCGGGTTCCTTCCCGTCTCCTGCTGCAAAGGCCATAGGAAACGAAAGCATCCCCCTCCCGGTCCGGACAGCCAATCCATGACTGTGCAAACCGGGAAGGGGATGCTTTGTACCGGATGAGTCAGACTCATCTTCTCCAGAGGCTGCGGGCGGTCAATTCTAAGAACCTGTATTCACAAGCGCTGCACGCCGTCTGGCCAGTCTTTTCCCGCCATACTGCGTCGGTTTTCCTTGTCTGGCAAGAAAAAATCCCCGTCCATCCGGCATCCCTGATTATGAACACAGGTTCTTAACAATCAGTGCAGACGCGTGGGCGGACATCCCGGAGCCGTCGCCGGTAAACCCCAGGCCCTCCTCGGTGGTGGCCTTGACGCTGACCGCGTCCACAGGCAGATCCAAGTCGGCGGCAATATTCCGGCGCATCTGTTCAAGATACGGAGCGATCTTCGGCCGCTGAGCGACCAGGGTCATATCAACGTTGCCGACAGAAAAGCCATTCCGGTCAAGAACGGCCTTTACCTCCCGCAGCAGGGCACGGCTGTCAGCTCCTTTATACCGCTCGTCACTGTCCGGGAAGAGATGTCCGATATCCCCCAGCGCCGCCGCTCCCAGCAGGGCGTCCATCAAAGCATGGAGCAGTACATCCGCATCAGAATGGCCCAGCAGCCCCTTTTCCCAGGGAACCGTCACCCCGCCCAGAACCAGCGCCCGGCCTTCCGTCAGTCGGTGGACATCGTAGCCATGGCCAATCCGGGGGATATTCATGGCTGCACCTCCCGCTGCTGCAAAATCCCGGCGGCCAGGAGCAAATCCTCAGGCGTTGTAATTTTTATGTTCTCATAGGAACCGTCTGTTAAGTAAATTGCCTTGCCAATCCGTTCTACGGCGGAACAGTCGTCGGTAATGGCCTCGCCGGCAGTCCGGGCGCTCTCCAGCGCTGCACGGAGCAGGGCCGCATCAAACACCTGAGGCGTCTGTACCGCCCGCAGGCTTTCCCGGTCGGGGGTACTCTCCACCCGGCCATCCCGGACAATCTTGATCGTATCCTTCACCGGAACGGCAGGCGCGGCGGCATTGGTGCGGTGGGCCAGAGCGATGGTGCGGTCAATAAGTTCCGGCGAGGCCAACGGACGCGCTCCATCGTGGACCGCCAGAAAAGCCGCATCCTCCCGGCACTCCAGAGAGGCCAGGTACACAGATTCCAGCCGCGTATCCCCACCCCGTACGATCTTCGCCGGCTTGGTGATTCCGTAGATCCTGCACAGGTCGCCGAAAGCCAGCAGATCCTCCTCCCGGGCAGCCACCACGATCTCATCCGCCAGCTCCGAGGCGTTCAGAGCCATCAGCGTATGGGCCAGCACGGGAATGCCGTTCAAAGGCTGCATCAGCTTATTTTCTCCGCCCATACGGCTGGGGGAGCCAGCCGCCGCTACAATCACACTGCACAGCGGATGCTCCGCCCGGTGTTTTCTGTGAAACAATTTGGAAAAAAGACCCATTTTATCCCTTCGCGCCTCCCGCAACCGCTGAATTGACCTGCCGCTCCACTTCGCTGTACTCCCCGCCGGTGGACAGCGCCATCTCCGAAATCAGAATCTGCTTGGCCGTCCGGAGCATCTTCCTCTCCCCTGTAGACAGCCCACGCTCATTCTCCCGGTGGAGCAGCCCCTTCATTACCCTGGCCACCTCGTAGAGGTCGCCGCTTTTCAACCGCTGCATGTTCTCCCGGTAGCGCTGGTTCCAGCTGCCGGTGAATCGCTCCACCTCCAGGCCGGAAAGATCCTTGAACAGCTGCTGGATCCGCTTGAGATCCCAGATGCCCCGCAGCCCAAAGGTCTCTCCGGAAGCAGTGGGAATCTTCAGCGTCAAACCGCCCACAGGCATCCGAAACACATAATAATCCTGCGCAGCACCCGCCACGGTTTCCGTTACGATCTCGTCAATCACGCCAGCCCCGTGCATCGGATGGGCAACCTTGTCCCCTACGCGAAACATATTCCCGCCGCCTCCTTTTCATGCAGTCTTACAACAATTTCCCCCGTATACTATACACTATCATTTAGTTTACACCTGTTTTTGGAAAATTACAAGGGATAAATTGGTATTTTCGGGAAATATGCCCGCTTTTTACACCTCCACCGCCTGTCCGGCGCAGAAAAAATAGAGTATTCTGTGTTTCACCGGCAGCTCCAGGATCCTCTCCAGAGCAGCGCTGTAGGCCTCCAGCTGAGGGCGGTAATGGGCAATCTTCTCCGGCAGGGTATCCTCCGTAACATAATCCGTCTTGAAATCCACCACCGTCACGCCGCCGTCCCTCACGGCGAACAGATCCACCACACCCTGAAGCAGCACCTCCTCCCCGCCGTCCAGCTCGGGAAAATACTTCTCCCCCGGCATCAGCAGACTGAACCGGAACTCCCGCTCCACCCGGTCCGCCTTTCGCAGCTCCGATGCCAGCGGCGAGGCCAGGAAGCGGCGGACCGCCGCCTGATCGACCGCTTCCGCCTGCTCCCGGGTCAGGAACCGGCGGGCGGCCAGATCCTCCACCACAGCCCCAACGTCCGTATCCTCCTCCAAAGGCAGATGCTGCATCACCAGATGCGTGGCGGTACCCCGCTCCGCGCCGGTAAGAGGACGCCGTCCGGAGAGGAACCGGGGCGCGGAAAAGTCCCGGCGGACGTAAGGCTGGATGGTCTCCTGGACAATTTCCCGATCCTTCTCCCTGCCCTTGAGCTGAGTAGCGGTGATTTTGGTGGGGGCAGTACAGGCGGCAGCATAGGGATAGACAAAATCCAAAGCCTCCCGGTTCACCGGCAGAGCCGGAGCATCCGCGGCGGAGTTCCCGCCGGCTTCCGTCCCGGCTGGCAGGCAGATGCCGGGCGCATCCTCGTGGAGGAACACCTGCCAGGATGTATCCTCTGTGAAGGAAAAATCTTCCGCCTCCTGTCCGGCCAGATCCCGCAGAGGCGCGGCCTCCTGCCGGCGCAGCAGGGGCAGCAGAATCCACTCCGCCATGGACCTCCCGCCGTCCACAGTTTCCGCAGGCACCGGCAGGGCCGACAGAGCCCCCAGCTCCTTCATCCGCCGCCCGGCGGCGGGCATGGAGGCGGTGAGAATCAGCTTCTCCTTGGCCCGGGTCATACCCACGTACAGCACCCGCATCTCCTCGGACCGGGACTCCCGGCTCACGAGGCCGGATACCGCCTCCCGGGCAATGGTGGGATAGCGAATGCGGCGGTCCAGGTCAATGTACAGCGGCCCCAGCCCCAGGCGGGGATGGACCAGCACCGGGGTCTGCAGGTCAGCCCGGTTGAACCGTTTCCCCAGGTCTGTCAGAAGGACAATGGGAAATTCCAGACCCTTGGATTTGTGGATGCTCATGATCTGCACGCCGCCGGAGGACGCGCCGGAGGCGGTAACAGGCTGCTCCCCGCTCTCCAGCAGGCGGCGGAGATGGGTTACGAAAGCAAACAGTCCCTTGTATCCCGCGCTCTCAAAACTTTTGGCGTGTTCGTAGAGAGCAACCAGGTTCTCCCGGCGCCTCCCGCCGCCAGACATGGCGCCAAACACCCCCAGAACATTCCACTGGTTATATATCCGCCAGATCAGCCGGTGGACGCTCATATCCCTTGCCAGACTCCGCAGGTCCGCCAGCCGGGTGAGAAATTCCTCGCAGTCCTCCTCTCCAAAGGCGGCCAGGGCCTCGTAGAAATCACCCTCCGGGTGCCTGCCCCGGATCAGAGCCAGCCGGTCCGGAGAAAAACCCGCCAAAGGTGAACGCAGTACGGCGATGAGAGGCACGTCCTGCCGGGGGTTATCCAGAATTTCCAGCAGGGAACACATCACCGCCACCTCCATGGCGGAGAAGAAATCCTCGTTCTCCTGGGTGGCGCAGGGGATGCCCCGTTCCGTCAGCGCCCTGGCATAGTGGCGCAGCCGGGGACCCGGAGAGCGCATAAGAATCACGATGTCCTCCGCCCGGCAGGGACGCAGTTCCCCGGAGTCCTCATCCGTCACGGAAAATCCCTCCGACAGCAGGAAGGCAATCCGGTCCGCCGCCATCCGCGCCTCCAGCAGCGCGGCGGGAACCTTCTCCGCCTCTCCGTCATCCTGGGGCGGCAGGAGCAGATGGAACTCCGTCAGACAGTCCTCCCGGGGCGGCAGATAGGCCGCGCCGAAGTACAACCGCTCCGCCTCACCGTACTCCACCTCCCCCATCTCCCGGCTCATGATGGCGGAGAATACAAAGTTGGCAGCGTCCAGTACCTCCTTCCGGGAACGGAAATTCTGGCTGAGGAGGATTCTGCGCGGCTCCCCCTCCTCCGCCTCCGCCGCATCTGGATACCGGCGGTACTGCTCCAGAAAGATGGTGGGGTCCGCCAGGCGGAAGCGGTAGATGGACTGTTTTACATCGCCTACGGTGAAAAGGCTGCGTCCGCCGCGGGCAAGAGCATCAAAGATGCAGTTTTGCACCTGATTGGTATCCTGGTACTCATCCACCATCACCTCCAGGTAACGCTCTGACATCACCGCCGCCAGGGGCGTAGGCCGCCCGTCCTCCCCCAGCAGCAGGCGCACGGCGTAGTGTTCCTGGTCGGAGAAATCCGTTACGTTCCGCCGCAGCTTCTCCTGCTGGTAAGCCGCCGAGAAATCAACACACAACGCCAGCAGCGCCTCCATGGCAGGGGCGGAGCGGCGCAGGTCCTCCCCTGTCTCCGCTCCCGTGGTCTCCAGGATGGCGCAGAAAGCCGCCGATTCCTTTTTGCAGCGGTTCCAGAGGGTCTGCATTTTCTCCTTCAATGCCGGGTCCTCGCATTTTCGGGCCGGTGAGAGCCGGGGAAAATCCGGCAGACGGCCTGCCGCTGCGTCCCACCCCGTTTCCGCAGCCTCCGCCAGAGCCTCCAGCTGGGCGGTTCCGCTGGCAAAAGCAGGACCGTAGGCCTTCTCCAGCGCACCGTCGGATCGCAGCTCCTCCCCCGCCCTGGTCAGGAGATCCGCCCAGTGGCGGGCCTTGCGGGCCAGCCGGGCCAGCAGGGCCCGGCCAAATTCCGTCTCTCCGCCGTCCTCCGGCAGCGAGGCCCAGCTCTGCCTCTGCTCCTCCAGCCAGCGGTGAGGATAGGCGTGGCTCTGGACCTTGCTGTGCAGCTCCAGCACCAGCTCCTCCAGGCCGCGGTCGTCCCGCCCAAAGCCAAAGCAGTCCGCCAGCTGGGTCTGTCCCGGCGTCATACCGGTATAGAAGCTCTCCAGCACGCGGGGCAGGACCCGCTGCCGCAGCAGCTCCGCTTCCCCCTCGTCCAGCACACGGAAATCCGCTGTCAGTCCGCCCTGCTCCCCCAGATCCAGCAGGTGAACATTCTCACGCAGCAGAGCGGTACAGAAAGAATCAATGGTCTTGATGTCCGTCTGGTACACCAGCAGCAGCTGCCGCTGGAGATGGCGGTCCCCCGGGTCCTCCGCCATGCGGCGTCCCAGCTCCTGGGCGATGCGCTCCCGCAGCTCCGCCGCCGCGGCCCGGGTGTAGGTGATGATGAGGAAGTCGTCCATATCCGCCCGCTCCTCCCCCAGCACCCGGCGGAACAGCCGCTCCACCAGTACCCGGGTCTTGCCGCTGCCCGCAGCGGCGGAAACCAGCACCCGTCCGCCCCGGTCCTCCACCACCGCCTGCTGGCTCTTTGTCAGTTGGATGCCCACGGTGTTTCCTCCCCTCCAATCAGCATGTCGATCCTGCCCCAGAACTCCTCCGGCTTCACCGGGCGCAGGGGCTTGCGCCGGTCTCCGCCTTCCCCGTCTGTGAAGTGGCAGGCGGAGGCAAATTCACAGTAGGTACACGCATTGTCGCTCTCACTGATATAGCAGGGGTCGGCGTCAATCACGCCGCCCCGCAGCTCTCCGGCGATGGTCTCCAGCATTCCGTTCACCAGCTTTCCCAGTTTCCCCAGCTCCTCGGCGGTGGCCAGCCCTCCGGTGATTCCGCCGCCGCGGCCCAGGGCCAGCGGGAGAAAACGAGGTTCCTCCAGCGCGCCGTGTTCCATGGCCCGCAGCACCTCCGGCCGGCTGAGTACCAGCCCGCTGCGGCGCAGCTCCTTATCCAGGGCGGAGCGGAGGGATTCCGCAGCCACGGAGCGGGGCTTGCTGACCAGCACATCGCGGGCAGGCAGATACAGCACCCCCGCCGGGGCGATCTCCTGTCCGAACACCGCCCGGCCTTCTTTCTCCAGAGCGAAGAGGTAGATGAGCATCTGCAGGTTCAGCCCGTGGCAGACATCGCTGAGGTCGAAGGCCTTTTTCCCGGACTTGTAGTCCACCACCCGGAGATACAGCTTTCCCTCCGACAGCCAGCCGTCCACCCGGTCCACCCGGCCCGATACGGCGAGGGACGCGTCCCCGCTGTGTATGGTGATGGCGGGCATGGCCTCCCCCTCACCGAAGCCCAACTCGAAGGCCATGGGCACGAAATCGGAGTGGGCCAGCTCGTCGGCTACGTTGTCCACAATGGTTCCCACCGTCTTGCGCAGGCGGCGGAAGAGATATTTGAAGCGCTCGTCCCGCTTGTCAAAGTCCGGCAGGACCTCCGCTATATACCGGTCCACCGCCTCTCCTGTGATCCAGGCCAGCTCCCCTGGTTCCAGTCTGGCGAAGCCTCCCCGGTCCATAGCCCGTCGGGTCACCTGCTCCAAAACAAAGTGCAGGAAAGCCCCCACCTGAGAGGCGTCAAATCCCGCCGGAGCCCGCTCCCGGGCCCGCAGGCCATACTCCATGAAGTAGGCGAAATGGCAGGAGCTGATTTTGTCCAGACGGCTGGCGGACATGCGGCAGCTTCGCCCATAGAGGACATCTACCGCATCCGGCGACAGCCGCCCTCGGGTCATCCCGGCGGCCCGCTCCATAGCGTCCAGGGACGCCCGGTACCGCTCGTCCCCGGCAAAGTAGCGCCACAACGCACCGCCCCGCTCCCCCCCAGCCAGTTCCAGGGCGGGCAGGGGCGCGGTGAGACGGCAGTCTACAGGAGAAAATCCGGCAGTTTCCTCCACCCCGGGCAGCAGCGCCCGAGCCCGCCCCACTACAAAGGAAGGGCGCAGAGGCGCGCCGGATAGTTCCGCCGCTGGCCAGCTGATCCACAGCCCCGATTTGGGCTGAGCCAGGGCGGCGTATAGGTTTTGCAGCTCAATATGGAAGATATCCATGCCGCTGGGGGCCAGCTCGATGCCCATCTCCAGCAGGCGTTCCCTGTCCTCCCGGGTAAAGAGCCCCGTTCCCGTCTGGACAGCGGGCAGCACGTGGTCGTTTGCCCCCATAAGGAACAGCACCTTGATCCGGTGCCGGTCGTTGCGGGTAATCTGGCTGGCCTGGACCTGATCCAGGGAAACCGGGATGGTGCCCACATCGTACTGGGTCAGCACCAGCTTCAAAAGCCGGGCAAACTCCTCCCCATCCATAGGCATGTCCCCTAAAATATCCGCAAACTGGTCCATTACGCCGCACAGCAGCTCCCACAGCTGGCCGTACTCTCTGGCCCGCTGCAGCTCCCCCAGCGCTTCCATGGCGGCGGTGCGCTCCTCCAGCTGCCGGGCCAGGCCCAGCTCCTCCAGAAAGTCCCACAGCACCCGCAGCTTCTCCGACGCCCCCTCGTGGTCCTTCAGGCCACGGGCCAGACGGCCCAGAGGTCCGCTTACCCGGCGGCGAATGGCGTTGATCTCCGCCAGCGCCGCCTCCTGGGCGGGGGTGAAGGACTCGCGCCAGCCGTCCGGGTTGGCAGTCCAGTCCTCGTCCCGGATCCACATGGAGCCGTGAATATCCCAGGCGATGACGTAATTCTCCAGCCTGTCGCACTCCCCGTCGGTGATGCCGGAGAGTCCGGTCTTCAGCCACCGGAACATGTCCTCGTACTCATAGCCCCCCGTTACCGCGTCCAGCGCACCGGCCAGCAGGCTCAGCACCGGCTTCTCCAGCACGTCGCTGCGGCGGCTGAGATAGACTGGTACGCCGTAGCGTTCGAAAACATTTTCGATGGTAGCGGCGTAATCGTCCAGGTTCCGTGCCGCCACGGCGATATCCCGAAAGCGGCACCGCCCGCTCCGCACCAGCTCAAGGATCTTTGCGGCCACATACTCCACCTCGGTGAACATACTCTCCGCTTTCACCAGCTCCACTCCGGAGCAGTCCCCCCGCCAGGGCCTGATGGGACCGAAAAAGCACTCTGCCAGATGCTCCAGGGCAGTTTCCGGTTCGGCGGCAGGCATGGTCTCCGTTTCGCAGGGAACCCCGCATCCGGCCGCCAGCCGCTCCAGCCGCTCCCGCGCCAGAAAGCTCTGCCGGAAAATCTCCCATCCGCTCCCGTCTCCCAGCAGCGTCACCGTCACTGATCGGGCTGTGCGCAGCAAAATCTCAATCAGCTTCAGCTCCTGGGCGGTGAAATAGGTGAAGCCGTCCAGGTATACGTCCTTTCCGGCGGCGTAGCCGGACTCCTCCAGATGGTCCAGAAGCTGCTCCATCCGGTCCCTGCGGTCCTCCCCATCCCGGTGGAGCCGGGAGAGGTAGGCGGCATAGATCAAGGCCACATCCCGGGCCTTCTCCCCGCTCATGCCATCCAGCAGGGGCGCGGCCTCTCCCAGATCCTCCGGGCGCACCCGGCAGGCGGTGAGTTCACTGCACAGGGCCACCAGCTCCTGAAGAAAGGGCGCCCGCCGGGAGGGCCGGGCGTATACCGTCAGCTGGGAGGACGCCTCCCGCAGGGCCAGCTGCATGAGCAGCAGCTTCCCCCCCGCGTCCAGGGCTCCGTCCGCCAGATGGCCGGTGCGCTCCAGCACCCGGCTGGCCAGCTGCCGGAAGCTCAGCACCTCCGCGTACCGGGACGCAGCAGGGCCGCACACCTGGCACAGGTCCAGCTCTGAGCCGTGGGAGGCGTGTTCCGGCACCAGCAGCATCGCCTCCCGCCCGTTGTCCCTGATCTCCTCCAGCACCCGGCGGGATTTTCCGGTGTTGGCCCGTCCCATCCAGATTCGCAGCATAATCAATCCTCCCCTGCGGCCATTTTTTCCAGTATAACAGATGTGGGTGGTGTTTTTCAACGGATTCTGAAAAAAGAAGCGGTGTCCCTCTTGCGGCGGACCGCTCTTTCATTGTATAATTAGGCGATATCTCCCTAAAATAGGACCATCTGGCCAAGAAAGGAGGGTCACGCTATGATAAAAAAACGGATTATCTCTCTGCTGCTGGCGATGCTGCTGGCGCTGTCCGCCGCCCCGACGGCCCTGGCGGAGGAGGCCGGGGTCCGGGAAACGGACTTTTTCACCAAACAGCCCCACAGCAGCCTCCAGTATGAGGAAATGTCATACGAACATCTGGAGCTGGAACCATTCCTGGAGGAAACAAACGCCATCCGCGCCCTGCTGAAGGAACCGTCCAACGAGGAGGCTGTCCGGCGGCGGTACGGCGCTCTGTCGGACCGGATGGATCTGGCCGTCACCATGCTGACCCTGGCCATGATCCGCAGTTATCAGGATACCGGCGATCAGGCGCTGGCGGAGGAGGTCACCTATGCCACGCTGCTGTGTACGGATATGCAGGACGCGTATCTCCTTCTTCTCCAGGATGTACTGGTCTCCCCTTGCGGCGGCTTCCTCCGGGAGCAGTTCAGCGATGAGGAGGTTACCGCCTTTCTGGAGTACGAATCCCTGAGCGATACGGAGCGGGATCTGGTCAGCCGGGAGGCGGAGCTGACCAGCCAATACCTGAGTGCCTACGCCCGGATTTCCGTGGACTGCCAGGGCCGGACGTGGCGTCAGGAGGATATCAGCGCCGCCCTGCTCTCCGGGGAACTCAATGCGGAAGCCTACGCCAGCCTGCGCACCGCCCTGGCGCAGGCCAGGAATCAGGCGTTAGGAGAAATCTATCTGGAACTGGCGGAGCTGCGCCGGGAGCTGGCGCAGATTGCCGGGTACGAGGATTATGCCGCCTACTGCTACGAGGCCGTCCACTGGCGGGACTACGCCCCGGAGGACCTTCATGATTTCTATGGGGCGGTCAAATCGTACATTGTGCCTCTGTACGAGGACCTGTACACACTATACCGCAGCGAGCCCGCCCATGGGACCGCCTATGCGGACTACAGCGGCAGCGCCGCTCTGGATCTTATCGAGCCGTATCTGGGGCAGCTCTCCAGCGAGATGGCCGAGGCTTTCACCTATATGCGGGAACAAGGGCTTTACGACACAGACCGCAGCAGAACCAAAGGCAACATGGTCTTCACCACGATTCTCCCTTCCTACGGCGCACCCTTCTATTTCGGGAATCCAGGCAGCACTCCGGGCAGCGGGATCTACGATTTCTGCACCACGGTCCATGAGTTTGGGCACTATAACCACTTTTACTGGCACCCCTGCGGCTGGCTTACGTCAGACGGTCCCGATACCAGCGAAGTCCATTCCCAAGGGCTTGAGCTGCTGTTTTCCCACTTCTACCCGGAAATATTCGGAGAAGGCAGCGATGAGGTAATCCTGTATGAGCTGGTATTCCTTCTGTCCAATATCGCCGACGGCTGTCTCCATGACGAGCTGGAGCAGTTTGTCTACGAGAACGGGGACGTGACCCTGGAGCAGATCAACCGGAAATACCGCCAGCTCTGCGGCGAGTACGGCATGGCGGACCCGGATGATCCCCGGGAGGAACTCTATGGCTGGGTGGACGTAAACCACCTCTTCACGCAGCCCTTTTATTATATCAGCTACGCGGTTTCCGCCGCCGGAGCCTTCTCCTTCTGGCTGGACGCTCAGGACGACTATTTCGCCGCGGTGGATGAGTACCTGACCTTTGCCGCCCTGGACACAGACGTAGGCTTCCAGGCCAGCTTTGAGATGCTCGGTATGGACACTCCCCTCTCCCCGGCATATCTGGAGCATCTGGCCGGAACCATGCGCGATGCGCTGGAGGTGGACGCCCGCCTGGCGGCCATACCGCCTGTGGACATCATTGGGATCGAGTGGTTTGCCGAAGCCGCTTATGCGCTGTACGCCGCAGGAGTATTGGAGAAGGACGGGGACGGCTGTCTCCATCCCTTTGACACCGCCACATGGGATGACACCACCGGTCTGCTGGAGGGGATGGACCGGACGGCTCCCGCCGCGGAAAACGGCGGAGCGGCCATCACCCGGCTGGAACTGGCCCGTCTGCTGGCGGAGGCCTTCGGAGTGGAGGAGGCCGGCAGCACTCCCTTCCCGGACACCGGCGATGGATTGGTAGCAGCCTTGGCGGAGCTGGAGGTGGTCAGCGGCTACGCCGATGGGACCTTCCGGCCTCAGCAGCCTATCACCCGGGGCGAGATGTGGACCATGGCCTACCGGTTGCTGCTGGCGGTTGCGGAACCGCTGGTTGAGGATTGGGCGGCATAGGTGTCAGAGAAGCATCGAGCGGGTCCCGGATAGGAAATCCGGGGCCCGCTTTAACTGTGCTTTTCATAGTAAATTTTTGTGAACATTTCAGCAAATAAAGATATGGTGAAACAAAATGCAGCGCCGGCACCTATCGCAATAAAGTCTTTGTTGCCGGAACCACCTCCCAGTCCTATAAAAGCTACCGTAAGGATGCCGCTGCCAAGTTGTGTAATTTGGCTGGTCTTGCTATTGGATTTCATGGCAATAAGTTGGTTGCGCTCATCCAATTCTTCAAATTTATCCGCTCTTGCAATCTTATGGGAGAAACTACGAAGAACAAAGCCCGCTCCAATAGCGGCACACAACACTGCCAAAATAACCGGCTTCACTCCTACCGGCTGTTCCGCTGTGACAAACACTCCAATTCCCAATGTCAGAGATGCCAGGCCATACATAAACGATTTCATGCTATAAATTTTCATACATTTTATCCTCCGATTTTCTGTTTTCTTCCAAACAGCAAAGTTCTTCCACGGATACACCAAAGACTGTTGCGATCCGATAGGCCAACATGAGCGATGGACTATACTGTTCCTTTTCAATAGAAATAATCGTTCGCGAAGAAACGCGGACCAGATCCGCTAACTGTTGTTGTGTCATTTGGGCTAATATTCGCATTTCCCGTATTTTCGTTTTCATAACTCATCCCCTTGTATATGAAGTTTACTTCACGTGAAGTTGTCTTCATATTGCACCTGAAGCTTAATATTGTCAATAGGGAATTTGCACAAATGAAAGAACGCAGGTGAAGAGGGACGCTTTTTTCAGAAATAGAATATCAAAAGCAGGGTGACACCCCGTCAAGGCATCACCCTGCTTTTGATATTGAAAAAACGCTACTTCACCTGCAGCCCCTTCCGCTTCAGCCGCCCGTTGACAAACTCGCGGAAGAGCGTATACAGGACGGAGGTCAGCGGGATGAACACCAGCATACCCACAATGCCCATCAGGCTCCCGCCAACGCTGACCGCCGCCAGTACCCAGATGGACGGCAGGCCTACGGAGGACCCTACCACATGGGGGTAGATCAGATTCCCCTCTACCTGCTGCAAAATCAGAAACAGCACCACGAATACCAGCGCCTGCATGGGAGAGACCATCAACAGCATGAACGCGCCCACGATACACCCGATGAACGCACCAACAATGGGGATCAGCGCCGTCACCGCGATGAGGCACCCTACTAGAAGGGCGTAAGGCATCCGCAGGAGGGTCATGGTCAGAAAGAACATGGCCCCCAGAATCACCGCCTCCACGCACTGGCCGGTGATAAAGCTGGAAAATACCTTATGGCTGAGGGAGCAGATCCGCACCGTCTCGTCCGCCCCCCGCTTTGGCAGGATGGCATAGAGGGCCTTACGGCACTGAAGTCCCAGCTTCTCCTTCTGCAGCAGCAGATAGATGGCGAAAATGAAGGAGATGAACCCGGCGCTGATAGCACTGAACACCCGCATGGTGGCGGAGATGGTGCTGGACACTACGCTGCCAACGCCGGTAGTCAGGAAGTCCCACAAATTCTTCGCCAGCTCTGCCCAGTTGATAGACAGATTTTCCAGCCGGCTGGTGATCTCAGGGTAGGCGGCAAACTGCTCCTCCGCCCAGACCACGAACCGTCCCGCCGCCGCGGCCACGTAGCCGCCCAGGCTGGTGATGCTCTCTCCCAGCTGGGGCACCACCACCAGCACCAGCAGAAGGACGATCAGCGCCAGCAGGAAGAACGTCAGCAGCAGGCACACCGCCCGGGCCAGGGCGGGCGATACGCCCTTCTTCTTCCCTTTCTTCTCTCCCGCACGGGGGAAAAGCCTGCGCTCCAGAGCGCTCATAGGCACGTTCAGCACAAAGGCCAACGCCGCGCCTACGAACAGAGGAGCGAGGATTCCCCACAAAAATCCCAGGGCATCCAGCACTACATCCAGCCGCTGAACGCCCACCAGCAGCAATACTGTAAATGCGATCAGAAGCATGATCCGCTTCATCGTTGTTTTGGAAAGCTCCATTTCCATCCTCCCGCCGCCCTTGAGACAGCTTTTACCATAATGCACCTATCCTACCGCTTGCGAGCGGTTTCGTCAAGGAATAATTTGTAAACACTTGGGGAACTCTCGCAAAAATTTGCCGTATTCATGATACCATAAGCAAATTCCTGAAGCAATGCCCCCGGAGCGAACCGCTCCGGGGGCACATCGTTGTTTACTTGCCGTAGTAAGCCTTCAGATACATCTCCTTAATCTCGCTCATCAGCGGATACCGGGGGTTCGCGCCGGTGCATTGGTCATCGAAGGCCTGCTCTACCATGGCATCCAGCGTATCCAGGAAGTATTTCTCGTCCACACCGTAGTCCTTGATGGTGGCCTTGACGCCCACGGCCTTTTTCAGCTCCTCGATCTTCTCAATGAGCTTCTTCACAGCATCCTCGTCACTCTTGGCGCTGATGCCGCAGAACCGGGCGCACTCGGCGTACCGGGCCATGGTATGAGGATACTGGTACTGAGAGAAGGTACCCATTTTCTGGGGGACCTCGGCGGAGTTGTACTCCACCACCAGAGAGATCATCAGGGCGTTGGCAATGCCGTGGGGCAGGTGGTGGAACGCGCCCAGCTTGTGCGCCATGGAGTGACACACACCCAGGAATGCGTTGGCGAAAGCCATGCCCGCCATGCAGGAGGCGTCGGCCATCTTCTGCCGGGCTTCCAGATCGGTGCCGTCATTATAGGCACGGGGCAGGTACTCAAAGACGCTCTTCATGGCTTTCAATGCCAGACCGTCGGTGTAATCGGTAGCCATGATAGAGGCGTAGGCCTCCAGAGCGTGCGTCAGCACATCCACGCCGCTGGCAGAGGTCAGGCCCTTGGGCTGGCTCATCATGTTGTCTACGTCCACGATAGCCATGTTGGGCAGCAGCTCGTAGTCAGCCAGAGGATACTTCACGCCGGTCTCCTGGTCGGTGATGACGGCGAAGGGGGTCACCTCGCTGCCGGTGCCGGAGGAGGTGGGGATGGCTACAAAGTAGGCCTTCTCCCCCATCTTGGGGAAGGTGTAGACACGCTTGCGGATATCCACAAAGCGCATGGCCAGATCCTGGAAGTCCACCTCGGGATGCTCATACATGACCCACATGATCTTGCCGGCGTCCATGGCGGAGCCTCCGCCCAAGGCGATGATGACATCCGGCTGGAAAGCCGCCATGGCCTTGGCGCCCTCCTGGGCGTTGGCCAGGGTGGGGTCGGGCTGGACGTTGGAGAACACGGTGTAGGTGATGCCCAGCTCATCCAGCTTGTCGGTGATGGGTTTTGTGTAGCCGTTCTGATAGAGGAAGGAGTCGGTGACCAGGAAAGCCTTCTTCTTCCCCATCACGTCCCGCAGCTCATTGAGAGCAACGGGCATGGAACCCTTCTTGAAGTAAACCTTCTGGGGGGTGCGGAACCAGAGCATATTCTCTCTCCTCTCGGCCACGGATTTGATGTTGATGAGGTGCATGGGGCCCACGTTCTCGCTGACGGAGTTGTTGCCCCAGGAGCCGCAGCCCAGGGTCAGAGAGGGACGCAGCTTGAAGTTATACAGGTCGCCGATGCCACCATGGCTGGAGGGAGTGTTGACCACCACGCGGCAGGCCTTCATGGCGTTCACGAACTGGTCGTAGCGGTCGGTACGGTTGGGATTGATGTACAGGGAGGCGGTGTGGCCGATGCCGCCGTCCTCCACCAGCTGCTCCGCGTTGGCGACAGCCTGGTCGAAGGTCTTGGCGCGGTACATGGCCAGCACCGGGGACAGCTTCTCGTGGGCGAAGGGCTCGGAGATATCCACGCTCTCCACCTCGCCGATGAGGATCTTGGCGGTGGCGGGGACCTTCACTCCGGCCATCTCAGCGATTTTGGGGGCGGGCTGGCCCACGATCTTGGCGTTCAGCGCACCGTTGATGAGGATGGTGCCCCGGAGCTTATCCAGCTCGTCGCCCTTGAGGAAGTAGCATCCCCGGGCGGAAAACTCCTTCTTTACCTCGTCATAGATGGAGTCCATGACAGTGACGGACTGCTCACTGGCGCAGATCATACCGTTGTCGAAGGTCTTGGAGTGGATGATGGAGCTGACGGCCATCTTGATGTCGGCGCTGTCGTCAATGACCACAGGCACGTTGCCCGCGCCCACGCCCACGGCGGGCTTGCCGGAGGAATAGGCGGCCTTCACCATCCCGGGGCCGCCGGTGGCCAGAATCAGGTCCGCCTCCTGCATGACCTGATTGGTCAGGTCCAGAGAGGGCACGTCGATCCAGCCGATGATCCCCTCGGGAGCCCCGGCCTTGACGGCGGCGTCCAGGACCACCTTGGCGGCGGCGATGGTGCAGGCCTTGGCCCGGGGATGGGGGGAGAAAATGATGGCGTTGCGGGTCTTCAAGGCGATGAGGGCCTTGAAGATGGCGGTAGAGGTGGGGTTGGTGGTGGGAATGACGGCGGCGATGAGGCCCACAGGCTCGGCGATCTTCTTGAAGCCGAAAGCCTTATCCTCCTCGATGACGCCGCAGGTCTTCATATTCTTGTAGGCGTTGTAGATGTACTCGGCGGCGTAGTGGTTCTTGATGACCTTGTCCTCCACCACGCCCATGCCGGTCTCCTCCACGGCCATCTTGGCCAGGGGGATACGCTGCATGTTGGCAGCCTTGGCGGCCTCGAAGAAGATCCGGTCCACCTGCTCCTGGGTGTAGGCGGCGAAGGTCCGCTGGGCCTGCCGCATGGCGGCAAGACGGGCAGTCAGCGCTTCGGCGGTGTCGATGACGGCGGGAATGTTGTTGTCAGCCATTTCAATTTCCTCCATATCAAATATCTGTATAGCAATCGGTCTGGTTGTTAATCATTTAACGATCTCACTGGAGTCAGTATATCTTATTGTTAAAGTTTTGTCAATATCATTTTCTGGAAAACATGCACAAAAAAACAGGCAGTTTACCCTGTGTATCAAGCAGGATGCTCCAAATCCCGCGAAGCACGGCGAAAATCCTCCTGTATTGTGCGGATCAGTCGAAAAAACAGACGAAAATACACAAAATTTCTGAGGAAATGCCGGAGGTCCATTTTCGCCCCGGCACATTTACAGGATGGACGATCCGTGATAAAATATGTTATATCCCGGCTGCCGGACAGCGGCCTGTATATCAAGGAAAGGATACTTTACAGCCTATGAAAGCTATCGTTACCGTTATCGGAAAGGATCAGGTAGGCATTATCGCCTCCGTCTGCGCCCTACTGGCCGGAGAGGACATCAACGTCCTGAACATCAGCCAGTCGGTGCTTCAGGAATATTTCGTCATGGTCATGCTGGTGGACCTCAGCGGCTGCCAGACCTCCATTGTGGAACTCAGCGGCCGGCTGGACCAGGCCGGGCAGGAGCGGGGTCTGTCCATCCGCATCCAGCGGGAGGACATCTTCAACGCCATGCACCGGATCTAAGGAGGTTCTACATATGCTCAGTCATAACGAGATCATGCAGACCATCCAGATGATCGACCAGCAGCATCTGGACGTGCGGACCATCACTATGGGGATCTCCCTCCTCTCCTGCGCCCACAGCAACCCGGGCAAGGCCTGCACCAGGATCTACGACAAGATTACCCGCTGTGCGGAAAAGCTGGTGGCTACCGGCGAGGAGATCGAGAAGGAATTTGGCATCCCCATCGTCAACAAGCGCATTTCCGTCACCCCCGTCGCCCTGGTGGCCGCCGCCGCGGAGACAGAGGACTACGTCCCCTTCGCCAGGGCCCTGGACCGGGCGGCGAAGGAGTGCGGAGTGAATTTCATCGGCGGCTTCTCCGCGCTGGTGCAGAAGGGCATGACTGAGGCGGACCGTCGGCTCATCGCCGCCATCCCCCAGGCGCTGGCGGAGACGGATATCGTCTGCTCCTCCGTCAACGTAGGCTCCACTAAGGCGGGGATCGATATGGACGCTGTGGCCCTCATGGGCCAGACCATCAAGGAGCTGGCCGAACGGACCGCCAGCCGGGGCGGTTTCGGCTGCGCCAAGCTGGTGGTGTTCTGCAACGCCGTGGAGGACAACCCCTTCATGGCCGGAGCCTTCCACGGCGTTGGCGAGGGAGAGCGGGTCATCAACGTAGGCGTCTCCGGCCCCGGAGTGGGCCACTACGCCCTCCAGTCCGTCAAG
>OFGG01000861.1_pt1 | contig 23004 bp, 25 predicted proteins | sample 1521701 | NCBI WGS metagenome assembly OFGG01 (sample SAMEA3504081, study PRJEB24116) | mouse gut metagenome | biome: mouse gut; feature: mouse-associated habitat; material: faeces | place: Denmark | collected 2011
TTTCACTTCCAGCCGCATTAGTTTCGGACAGCTTTGCATTATCTGCAAAGTTTTTTGCCGAATTACGATATCCTTCCGCCGCTTCCTTTGCCCTTGTGGATTCACTGTTCACCTTCTCCGCCAGGGAGATTAAGCTGCCTCTGACCTCTTCCCCATATACCGCATCCCGGAAGTTACTTGTCTCCTTACTAATGTCCGCCATTTTCCTCACCTTCTTTGCACGCCTTTTCCTCACTTTCTTTGCACGCCTTTTCCCACTCTTCCCGATCTTGAGAGTATTCCTGGCGTGCCACATTACCAATGCCTGTCAACATCTCACCCAAGACCATTTCCAAAAGAAAAGGCGGCAGCTGTGATTCCGCCACCACCTTATTCAGGTTCTTCCTAAAATCTTCAATCTTTACTGTTACTGGCTTTATTGCTACAACTTCCGAAGATAATACTTCATTATTCTGTGGTTTCTCCATAATAATCTCCTTTACCAACTACTCTATCTTCTATTTCAGACATATTCTGATACTCTACATGTAACTGATAGGCTGGAATAGAGCCAACACTGATATGATACTTATCACTTATGTTACCGAATTTTATAAACTCTCCAGTAATGCATCTTCTGCCATCCGCTTGTTTTTATACATCCTCTTTTCCATCATATTATCTCCATAACAAGCCCGTTTCTGATTCTTAGATTCCTCCGTGCTACATCCAGGGAGTTCTCCGGCCCATAGGTCACATTGTCCGTATAGCTTATATTCCCGGTGTAGCAAGTCTCTCCAATATAAGAAAACGCCGTATTAAACTGTATTCCTGGTCGTGCCTCGGTGCTTTCCAGCGTAATCATGCTGTTGAAAAGATCATTACCGGCCCAGTAACCAAGCCCCAACTTTCCGTAAGCCCCATATCCGCCGAGACATGCCATTCTTTTCTGCGGATCGAAACTCAACATTCCAGCCGCAATACTGGAAGCATCCTGCATATAGATTCCTCTTCCGAAAATAGCTGTTCCGCCTGTGTCGTTATGTGTACTTAAGTAAGCATCTATCAGCCTGGTCGTGCCATCCTTGTCAAGTTTAAACTTCTCTGTGTCAATTTCAATTCTTGGCCCCTTCAGCGATATCAGACCGGATTCCACAGAAAGCTGGGAAGATATGCTACCTTTACTTACTTTCATGGATATCTGTTCGGCCTGAACGCTGATGGCAGCCGCAAGCTCCACTTCCCGGTTCGTGGCACGGGTGACCTCCGCCCGTATCAGGTTCTCCGCCACCTGAAATTTCGACGTTACCGTAGTACCAATCTCCTTTGTCACCGCCGCCTTATACTCCGCCGACAAGGCTTCCGCTTTCACAGAGCCGGCTTTAATAAATTCCCCTAAGAGCACACCGTCTATAGTCCAGGCATTCTTATACGGTCCGTCAAAACCATCCCTGGAAAAGCCGATACCATTCATGTTGATCTGCATGACCAGCGTCGCGTCTTCTTTTTTGGGAGCGTTCATATACAGATCCCTGAGCCATCGTCCATTCTTATCATATTCCGAGACCTTATATCCACCCTTTGATCCGGTCATCATAGCAGTAGCATTGTCAATCGCAGACTGCAGCCATGTAGTTGTCTGGCGGGTATTATCTAATTCCTGCTCCATCACCTGGTACTGCCCTTTATTCTGACTTGTATAACTTAGCTTCACGTCTGCCCCAAGCTTCAACTGATTTTCGATTGGATTCTGCAGATGCAGCTTAACAGACCTCACCGGGAATGTACGATCCATCCCATGTGGCCTGGAATAAACCTGGATAAAGTCCCCCAGTTCGAAGCATTCCATATCCACATCTAACTGCGACAAATCTGCAGCGGTAAGGTTCAATGTCATTGTTTCATACTGGGCGTCCTTAAGCCATTCCTCAGCCTTTTTCTTAAGATTAGCCGGCGATGTCACATCATTCCAGGATACCACGCACCGATTCCATCCATAAATCGATACCGCTTCTGGACTGTATACATAATCTTTTCCGCCATTAACAGATGTAATATCCACATATGCCTCTAATCCTTCGATCGGACTCTTCTCCAGCCTTGCCCCCTTTGGTATGACACAGGTATAAAGATCGCTCGCAGATATATTTTCCGCATAGTCCAATAAATTATCTCCGAACTCTATCGGCTGTTCGCAGATCTTTCCATACTCCTGCAGCGTCACAAGATCGAGATATCGTTTCCCATTTACTTTCCGGATCCTCAGATATCCGTCTAGCTTTTCACACAGTTTCTCCCGGATGGCATCCAACGTGGTCTCTTGGTTTGTAAACCGGTACAGACTGTCATTACTATCATGGACTGTAACAATGCCAACATAAAATTTCTTCTTATCCTCCACCTGACTGTTATGGATATTCAGCCAGGTTTCCAAAAGCTGTCTGGCCGTCTTGTCCTGATATTTTGCCTGCGGCTGAATGCTGTCAAACAGGAAAGCCAATTCCCCCACTGCATAGACATGCTTTGTCCGGTAAAAATCCTTCTCAGACTCCCGGATCTCACCGCAGAAAATTTCTTCTCCATTTTTCAGAACCTGTATCATGGATCGGCGATTTTTAATGTTCCCGTATTCCGGATTCAGTATTGGAACATCACACTCGAATGTACCGGAATCATTTAGCTGCAGACAGACCTCCGCATCCGATACCGTATATTCCTCATCCCCCGGATAATACAAGTCTCTTCCGTCTATCAATATCTGATACATTACAGATACCGCCCCCTATACTCTATAGATAGTTTCCCCGTGCCTGAGAATGTCAACGTAACATCTTCTTCCCCTACCCGTACCGCTGGAAACCTGTTCCTGCCAACTTTCAGCACGTACGTTCTTCCCTCATGCGTAAGCTTCAGGTTATTCGCCTCCGAGACAATAAATACTGGTGGGTTATCTATCCCCGCTCCCAAGATCTTAACAGTATGGTTCGTATTGGATATCACCAGATCCCGTAAGTTCCGGATAACACCGGTCCGGAAATTAAAAGAATCCCATTTCCACGGCTCATTGCTGGCAACGTGATCATATTTGAATGGCTCGGCAGTGCCTGATAACGTGATCTCCCCGTATACAGAGTTCGTCTTCTGTCCGTCCAGATTCAACCGCACCATGTAATAGTGATCCAGTTCATCGTCTAGCACCATCTTTACTTTCTTACCGTGTATTTCCTTCGCAAACTCGGAATATTTCATGAACCATACTTTGTAATCTTCGTCCATCAGATCAAAGGCAAGCTCCACCCCTTCCCGGTCATTGTATGCCGGACGGCCGTTGATTTCCGTCAGGTCGATATTACCGTCGCCGCCGGGGATATCCCTTATCTGGTTTTTTGGGTCCGGCATTGGGATGTAGATACTTACCAGATTCAGTCCCCAGTCTCTCCAGGTATGTATTCGCTCGTCAAATGTTACACCGCAACACATTACGTTTTCCTCCTGTTAATCCGTCCTAACTCCATGTTAACCGTCGACGCTACCAGTTTTCCTACAGGTTTTCCTTCCATATAGACACCCATACCCCCTATCGTCTCTGCAATTTCATTAACTGTAAGCCTCGAAATATCACTCAAGAGGCTACACATATCTTCTTTCGTAACAGGCGTACTTGAATCTCCGCCAGCCTTTAATCTTTCATATGCTGCCACGGATGCCGTGACCTTTTTTGCAACGGTCTCATTCCGATCTTCCACAGCCATTTGTATTCTTGCCATCGTCTTTGGGATATCAAGATTTCTAACTTTTTCAGATATCTCATCCAGGTTAATTGCATCTAAAGTATTCTTAGATAATTCCTCCGCTGCGGAAATCGCTGTTTTAGCATTCTCTTCAATTCCAAGCTTAAAACCAAGATCAAAGTTTTTTCCTGATTTCTTCGCTTTTCTTGAAGGAGAATGTTCAGACAAGGCACTTCTCAGGGCGTCATATGCTGCTATTGCAAGACTTGCCGCCGCAGAAGCCGCTTCTCCAAGCCATTCACCAATTCCAGTGATAAATCCTGCGCCAAAATTAGATCCTGAATTATATCCTGTCATGGAGCCGGCTCCTGAATCTGCATTTTCCACAAGACTAATCCCTTGTTTATTTGCGTTTACAGCCTGGCTTCCTACTCCATCGGCGTATTGGCTTCCAAATTCATTTCCTGTACCGGTTGGATTCACACTCCCCGCACCCGAGTCTGCAGAGTTCGCAATATTGGTTCCTGAGCTATATAGTAAGCCGGCTGTCGAAGAAACGCCACTCCCTAACATGGAACCGAAATTGTTTCCTGTACCGGTTGGATTCACAGATCCTGACCCTGCATCTGCAGAATTCGCAATATTAACCCCCATCTGCTGTAAATGCCCTGCTGTAGAAGCTACCCCGCTCCCAAGCATACCGCCAAAAAGTGTCCCTGTACCAGTCGGATCCACCGAGCCCGCTCCTAAATTGGCAGCATCAGCATTTGCTTTGCCTGCATTTCTAGAGTTTTCCTGCTGGGAAGAAACACCAATACCAAAAAAGGACATGATATTTGCGCCAATTCCCTGCATCGCCTCTCCAACATTAGTCTCTGTAAATTTTCCAAGAAACGCTGTGACAAATTCTCCTGCTTTTGACAGAACACTTTCCTTCCCCACATCTACTCCTTGCGCCGCGCCTTCCATTGCCAGATGAAAAATTTCTTCCGTTGCTTTCGAAGGAGAATGTTCATCCAAAGCAACTTTTAAAGACTCAAGAAATGCTTCAGCGCCCTCCTTCGCAGGATCCTTTACTTGATCAAAGCCTTCTAAACCGTTTAAAGCTCCATATATTGCCTTTGCGAACGCATCTTGTGTCTCTGCCTCTAATTCATCAAACTGATCCAGTATACCCTCGACAGCCCCACTGGCTTCTGCAGACAACAATCCTCTCATATCACCTGCTACTAATGCACCGATTGCCTCTGACGGAACCTTCGCAAGTTCACTCGCTGTCTGCGGCGCCGCTTTTGCAAATTCCTCCAACGCTGCTTTTACGGCCTCCTGCGCCTGGCTCTGCATAGATTCCGTAAAGCCTGGAGTTCCTTCCTCTACTTTTTGCCGAATCAAATCTTCTGTTTCCGCTACACTTATAACTTGTTTCTGCAACTCTTCCCTTGTAGCATTTCCTGCTGTCTTAATCCCCGCCGTAATCCTTACGATTGCGTTTTCGATTGCTTCCGCATTTCCTGAAGTTGCCGCCTCTGCAAGTGATGTATACATATCAATATCCGATGCATATTGCGCCAACAACTCCGTATTCTCTTTGTATGCGTCTTTTTCTTTCTTCAAAGCATCTTCAACTGCTGATACATTCTCCTCTTGCTTTTTTATCTTTTCTTTCAACGATTCGATCTGCAAGTTGTTTCCAACAATCGAAGCCTGCGTATATTCTTCCTGCAATGTTTTAAGAGCAAGTTTCTCTTTATCTACATTTGCCTCCGCTTTTTTGATAGCTGTTAGGTTCTTAGCTGTATCAGCTGCCACTTCCATTTGCCTTGCCACGGCTTCTTCATACTTCGCTTGTTGGGCGCTCATCACAGCATCAATTCTTTTTTGCTGAATCAGGTTCTGAATTTCTGCCTGTAGCTCCTGATAATTGGATATCTGCTCGCCCGTCATAGATATTTCTATTCCCAGAGCGTTTGACAGTTGAGATGTAATAAATGCGGCTCGGTCTGTCTCCCCATTTTTTACATTACCATTTTCATCTACCAAAGTTTTCAGTTCATCATTTAACCGTTTCAAATTGTTCAATTGGTTTATATCTGCAGCCGCCTGCCTATTTTGTGTACTTACAAGCTCCTCATAAGATTGACTTCTTTCTTTTGCGATGTTAAAATCTTCTTCCGCTGCAGCTTTCAGATTTTTTAACTCTTGTGCGTGTTCACGCTCGGCATCTGTACTTTCTTTTGTAATAACTGTGTACGCAACCAGCCCCGCCGTCAATGCCGCAACTGCCGTCACAGCCAGTCCGATCGGATTTGCGCTTACCACAGCATTAAAAGCCGCATGTGCCGCAGTTGCAATTGGCAATTGTGTACTTAATGCTCCTACCGCGATCTGATTCAATGTAATAGCCCCTGTAGATGCCGCTGTAACAACTGCTGAGGTCCCGTTAGCAGTTATAAACAGATCCAAGGCTATCGCACTGGCATTGTATGCGGTCGACAGTTTTTTGATCATACTTGCCGCTGTTTTCGCCGCTGTATAGCTCTTTACTGCTGCCACTCCCGATACCAGTAACGGAACCGCCACATCAAGGTTCTCCGCAAGAAGTTTAAAAGCTTTCGTTGTCGTAGGAAGTACTGTTTTTCCCAGGTTCACTCCTGCGCTTGCAATATTTCTTAACGGTCCTACGATCTCCCCTGCTATTTTACTGCTGTCTTCTACTTTATCGGCAAACCTGCTGAAAATTTCTCCTGCTTCTGAGACAACTCCTTTTAAACCTCCAGACGAAAAAGCCCTTGCAAGACGGTTTACATTCTCTGTGCCCTCGTCCACGGCTTTCTTAAGCGGTTCCTGCATCCGCTCGTATACCTGGATCCCAAAACCTTCCAATGCAGATCCAAGAATAGTAAAGCTGCCTTTCAGATTATTCTGCATGGTCTCCGCCATTGCCTCGGCCGCGCCATCCGCATTATTTATAGCATTTTGCAAAGCAGTAAAATCAGCATCTGAAGCATTCACAATCGCCAGAAGTCCCGACATAGCTTCCTGACCGCCGAGCGTAGCCGCCATGCTTGCTTTTTCGGCTTCACCCAAACCGGCAAATCCATTCCGCAAGTCACCCATAACCTCATTCAATGACTTCATATTACCGTTACTATCTGTAAGTGAAATGCCTAATGCATCCATAGCAATCTGCACATCACTTGTCGGTTTTGCAAGCCTAGACATAATTGACCTTAGAGACGTTCCTGCCTGTGAAGCCTTGATCCCGCTATTCGCCATCAAGCCGATCGCAACCGCCGTATCTTCTACTGAAAAACCAAGCGCACCTGCCACGGGAGCCACATACTTAAATGTCTCCCCCATCATACCGACATTTGTATTTGCATTGGAAGAAGCTGCTGCCAAGACATCAGCAAATCTCCCGGAATCAGCTGCCGACATTCCAAAAGCCGTTAATGCGTCTGTCACGATGTCCGAAGTAGCTGCCAAATCTTCACCGGAAGCCGCCGCAAGGTTCATGATTCCTTCAATACCAGAAAGCATATCTTCCGTCTTCCACCCGGCCATTGCCATATACTCAAATGCACTGGCAGCTTCTGTGGCGCTGAACTTGGTTTTTGCTCCCATCTCTTTCGCCTTATCTGTCAGCTTCTCAAGATCTCCCCCCGCCGCTCCGGATATCGCCGACACTTTAGACATCCCTTCTTCGAAGCTCGATCCTACTTTGACTGCATATCCTGCCATCGCCGTAATCGCAGCCCCTGCAGCACTTGCCGCAACTGCGACTCCCTTTAATGCGATTTTCGCCGTTGTAGAAAACTTTGCCAAAGCTCCCTGGGCTTTCGAACTGTCCAATTCTGTATTAATCTTTATTGTTCCGTCTGCAGCCATTATCTCACCACCTTAGCTTCCATTTGCCGCGCCTTTATATAGTCTCGCCACTTCCTATTCCGTTTTTCCAAAGATATCTTTCCACCTACTCCCGAAACATCTGTGATCTTATATAATTTCTTCATCTCATTCAGAAACGCTCTCTTCTCCTTCGGAAGCCCCGATGTGCTCGCTTTCCGGTAATACATGATCCGACTCATCTTCGTATCTTCATTCAACGACTCGAAAAGAGCCATAAACTTCCACCAATGCATTTCCACTTCGGTTAAATCAATCCCATACTGTTCTTTGAAAGCCGCATAGATATACGGGGCATCCTGAGCAAAGGAATACGCAGGATCCCTGGAATTCCTGCGTTGGTATCTCTGCCTTTTATTTTTGTCCTCTTCCTTCTCTTCCGATTCCCCACATTGGTAAAACCATAACATCTGGTTAATTGCCTCCTTTATATTCGGTGGAATCTCTGAATAATACATCTGCAGCAATCTGACAATCTTATCTCTGTCACTCAGTTTGCTGCTATAGATCCTTTCAAACTGCATCCCGATCCGGAAATCACACCGGACCGGGTATGTCGTATTGTCAATCACAACTGTTTCGGGAAGGATTCCAGTAATGAAATCTTCTTTCACTACACATCACCATTCTTCTCTTTAAACTTTACTTTTTCATTGCGCTCTTCCAGAATTGGATTCACCTGCTTCTCATACACATCTGTCAGTTCCTCCCACGCGTCCAGGCACGTCAGGAGATCTGTTTCTTCCCCAAGCACCTTTTTGGCGCTGTCGTGACCAAATATATCATCAATAAATCCAATGACCGCATTACATTGTATTTCAATTGCCTCTGGACCTGATCCGCATGCTCTGGATTCATCAGCGATTCTGACAACCTTCTTGATACCGTCGTCATACTTCTTTGCTACTTTAGGATTTAACAGTGCCGCTTCCAGTTTCACTCCCAAGATTTCTACAGTTATTGATCTCATTGTTCCCCCTCCTATTCTGTCTCTGTCTGAGTTTCATCTTCCATCAGCGTATCTTTTTGTGTCTGTACATTGACTTCTTCTGGTGTATTACCCACCGAATACATATACTCTGTCGGATTGGAACCGATCTTTTTAAACTCAATATCTACTGCGGAAGATTCTCCGGCATTCCCGGAACCATCTGAATTTACAATGATAGATGCCTTCCCCTTCTCACCTTTTCCATTCAGAATATTAAAGTAGAGATAATTCGTCACAACACTGTTACCGGTACCATATTTCATCTTGTGAGATAAGCAGTAATCCTGTGCCGGATCCCCTACATATCTGTCACCGGTTACCGCAAAGGATCGCTGCGTTCCTGTCTTCATGGTATTCTGACCAGAACGGATATACTGCTTATCCTGGGTTACCGGATTCATTTGGGAATCCAAGCCGGCAATCCCCATCTCCACAACTTCATAGTCTCCGTCTGTTGTAACCGTACTTCCTTCGGGGTCAACATCAATTGCAAATACATAGTCGTCATTCGTTACCCATCCCTCATAATCCGGATTCACAGTATAACCTTTCATTAATTCACTAACTTTCATGATCTTCTCTCCTTTTCAAAATAAAGAACCCTGCACTGGATCATGTACTGGGCAGTCATATTCTCCCAGTCAACTGTTGCAAGGTTCGGCATGTTTTGTAAGTTTTCAATTTTCTTTACCCGGCAGTTTGCCCCAAAATCCGGGAATCTCCTCTTTCGGTTCTGTTCATCGATCCAGTCCATGAAATTCTGCGCAAGATTCATAGCCTGCATATTCAGATCATCTGTCTCAGTAGAATAGTGCCAGGTCAGCACTATAGAAAAGACATACTCTTTATCTGCAGCGCGCAGGAACTTCTTCACGACCTTCCCAGAATAATTTGTCAGGAACGATACAGAATCTGGAGAGTCATTGGCAAAATTAAAGGAAGTCAAGGAACCCACCAATTCCGTCACCTTTTCTTCTACATAAGCCTTCATAATCTCATGTTTTGTCATGCTCCTCCTCCATTCACAAATCTCTGCACTGCATTCGTAAAATCGCCCATACGAGCCGTTTTCATTGCCTTTTCCCATTCAGATGTCGCAAGAGGATGTCGGGATTTATTATACTTTAGTTTCCTGCCTGTCGTGACTTTGCTTTCACCCTTCCGCGCCCACGGGCTCCCGGTGATCCTAGACACCATCAAGATTCCCTTATGTTGATAATTCGCGTAAGGTGAAGTGTAATGTACTATTCCGACTCCACCTTCTACATAAGTCCTGACATTCCTAGACAAAACCATGTTCAGCGCAGGTACATACGGATTCATCAGACGCTTTGCCTCGTTCGCCATAAACAACAACGTTCGGTCCCCGCCTAACGCTTCCCTTGCGATTAAAGGAATCGGACTATTCCATCTGAAATCAACACTCATCTTTCCTAACCTCCCAGCCTGTAATGCTTCGCCAGCCGATGTGACGTATTGTCTGCGAACGCGGTCACCACAAACGCGTCCGGCTTATTCCTAGATAATACTTGGGATGCCGTATCTGGAGGACTGCCGGTAATCTCATCTGTACATTCCCCTCTGACCACGATGTCCTTCTGGCTACAAGTGAAGAATTCCTTGCGTTCTTCTTCTGGAAGCCGAATCCATTTACAGTAGGACTTATATCTCTCAGATACAGGAATCCTCACTGTATAGACATTGTTCATCTTTGATACCTTATCCACATCTGACCGGCCGATCACATTTTTATAGAAACAATTGTAAAGCACAGTCCTCTGCCAAACGTCTTTTTTTCCATCGGGATTATCCTCTGCACGGAAGCAGTTATAGATTGTGACTGTCTGGTTATAGTTCGGATTCATCACTCCACCCCGCAATACATCAACTCTGTGTTCCCCAACCATTTCCGAATGATCCTTGTGGCGCTGCGCCGGACTCCCGACTCTGACAGGTCATCGGTCTTGTAGGTACCCGTCTCCCCGTCATTTCCGTAACTCTGCAGGATCATCCCGTTCTCATCCTTTATGGACTCAACAGCATACAACTTTTCCGCAAGCTCACAACAACACATACCTGCTTCCTCCGGGACTTCTGCCAGATCATCTATCCGGCTAAAAGTCAGCTGCCGAATCTCTCCGGATGCAAGCATTGCCCAATAGGAGAAGTCTGCATCCGGAATCTTCGGAATGCGACCAAGAAGATACTGATTCATATAGAATTCTGTGTCTGCATAAATCTTCACTACAATACTCCTTCCTGCTCCGCAAGAAACTCATTGATAATATCCGCCTTTTTTGTCTTTGTAACGGCATAGCCCAATTTGTCAGCCAAAGACCTGATCTGAGATATCGTCAATCCCTCCAAGTCTTCGGCTGTATATATTTCCAAGTCTGCACTCAAGCTATGCCCTGCTATTCCCCCAAGTTTTTACCGGTTTCACTTTCCTGATCTGAATTGCCCGCACTCCCACACTTTTTTACAACTGCGTAATTCCTATCGCCCAGACGATATCCGGAACAGATCTCTACCTGCGCCAAAGTTCCGTTGAAATTTTCAGAATCTTTCAGCCGCGCCATATCCAGAAGATCCACGATATGCAGCCCCCGCCAGTCATACATGACATATTCTACTTTAGATAAGTCCTCCGTCTGCAATGTCCCTGTGTAGTCGTAATATTTAGCCGCTGTAGACAAGTCAAGCATGTTACACTCTACCCAAAGCATCCCCAGATAATATCCCATCTGCCCGGTACGGATGATCTCATCGTTTTTCACAGGAATGAACTTATCGCCGGCAGCTTCGAGCATAGTACTATATGTCTCTACGGATGCCATCACAACATTTGCAGACGCTTTCTGCTTACGGATGCTCTTTCTGCCTGCAATGACTTTACTGATAATGTTATCCTTTGTGATTGCTTCTGTATCTTCCATGACTGTTCCCTCATGCACCAGACACGCAAGACCGGACATCTGCCACCCTTCACGGCATACCTGAGCAGACTGTGCCAGATGAGCATCCGCCATATCATAAGGTACTGCTCCCGCCTGGACATTATAGATCTTCGTAGATTCCTGCTGCAGATTATTTAACAGCAACGGAATCAAATCATTATTTGCAGCCCCGTGTTCAAAGTCAGACGCTGGTTTCTTTGGATCTTTCGCCGCCTTAGCCGCCAATCTAAAAATCTTTACCGCCCCGGCCCCTTCCGCGTCTCCCTGATGCTGGTCACTGAATGTCAGACCCGGCTGAAATACTGCGTCAAAATAAAAATTCGGCTCAATAATCGGGCTGTATTTCTCACTTACATTATATCCACCATATTCCATAATCTCATTTCTCCTTTACTGTTTTGAATACTTGTTGTTTCCATACTTCTTTTTCAGATAAGCTTCTTCCTCTGACTTGGTTGTCGGCTTATAGGTTCGACTGGTCGCACGAGTGAAGATTTTCTTTTGATCTTCTTTCTGCTCTTCCGTCTCAAACTCATCCGGATACTGCTCACGGATCCTTTTCATGTAGTCATCCGCACCTGAGAACTTGCCGTCTTTAAATTCCATGTTCTGCGCAAGGAATTCACTCAAGATCGTTTTCCTTGACAACGGAGACTTGATCTTCTGGCTATCCAGATACCTCTCGGCAGCAAAGGTCCTCTCCTGGTTGGCAATCTGCTCCTGAAGCTTTCTCGTATCCTCCGTGTACTTTGTCTCCCAGTCCTTAGCTGACTGCTTGATCCCGTCAATATCCATATCTTTGTAGGATTTAATAATCCCGTTTGCGTCATCCAGCTGTTTCTTGTACCCTGCCGATTCCGTCTGCAGGCGGGTGTAGTTTTCCTTTCCTACATAACCTCCCTCCGACAGATCAACGTACCTGACCGGGTTATCCTTCCTGCTGTCAGCGCCATTGATCTCCGTCAACCTTGCTTCTACCTGTGTGAATAACTCTTCTCCTAAAGCTTCTCTTAATTCCATGTAATCTCCTTTCCATTCCGTTGTTCGCCTGCGTTTTTATAGCCGGTGTCTTCCGGAGGCTGTACAGTTTAAACGCCATGCCGGGCGTAACCGGGATAGTTTTAACGCCGTAACCGTTTTGGGCGAAAAAACGGCATTATGTTTCCACAATGCCTATTTCTGTTTGACGGACAACTCCGAAAGATTTGGATCACCTCCTCTATCAAATTTTCTCCACAGAAAAACACCACCCATTTCTGAGTGGTGTCCTGTATTATGCTAATTTCTTTTCTGTGACTTCTTTCTCAATTATCTCTCCATTGCAGATAATCTCTTTCAATTTCTCATTATTTTCCCGCATCCCCATTTCAATCTCATACAGAGAATACTCAACTGCATTGTCTGGAGCTCCAGCAATCTCTACAACTTCCTGAACAAACATTTGTAAAATGCCAATCAGTGATTCAAGGCGCTCATATTTGAAACAAATATCTTCTAGGGCTGAATAAACTGCATACTCTGCTTTCATACTATTCCGCCCCCTTCTCAGTACCAATGCCATAGTTAATTGCCATTTCTTTTATGATGGCTATGTATCCTTCAATCAGCTTCGGATCATCTGCAATCACATCCAACTGGTTCATCTTATCTACCTTCGATTTACACAAACCATTTAATGCATTAGTCTTTTTCTTATTGGCAAGACGAACATTTAGCGCAACATGCATTCGCTCTTCTAGGATCTTGTAAGACTCTGACCGTATCACGTTGATATGTTCAAATCCGCCTAATGACTGTGCAATCTTATTGATGATGTTCCCTGACTCCTTCCTCCATGCATTCGGCCTGAGCGCGACTACCTCCTTGATGGAGTCCACTTTGCTGTCAAGCTGCTCCAACTTCTGGTCATGCTCCTTCTGCTTCATCTCCATATTGATAAGCAACTGGAGCTGGGGCGAAAGGTCATTCGGGATTCCCTGCCGAATCGTATCTTCCATATCGTGGAAACGGTTGATATACTTCGCCGTAAATTCTGTACCTTTTACTCCCGTCAGTTTATGTGCAATAAATTCACAGCCTTTCTTGGTGACATCGTAGCAAGGCATTTCTTTATTCTGGCTATTTTTGTAGGTACTTTCTGTGAAGAAATCGGACTGGGGAATCTTCCCCTGCCCTAATTGCTTACAATACCTCCGAATATCTTTCAGTAAATCATTGTGAGCTTTCCCCACCATCTCTGCTACTTCAATACTACTGATTGTCTGTTCAATCTGTTTCATTATTAAATTCTCCTTCCAAAATTTTTTATTGAAAGAAGTTTCCCGAAATGATATGATATATTTATCAGTGGGAAACCTCTGTACATAGGAAGTTCGTTAAGCTGTGGTAGGTGCGACGAACTTCTATTTTTTATCGCTATTCATTATGCCACTGATGAAATCTAAAATTTTTTGTGCCTCTTTAATACTATTCTCATTTATTGGCATTTCTTCTTCTACCCTTTTTTTAGTTTCTTCCTGCAAATCTTGTTCTATCAGCTTAATTATATAGTCTTTTAACGTCATTCCATTTTCAGCTAACCTAAGCTTCACTTTCTTAAACATTTCTTCATTAACCCTAATAGCGATAGTTTTATCTGACACTTTTCTCACCTCTCTTCTTTGTATGCATTTTATCATGCATGCATGTTTGCGTCAAGAGGTTTTTCAAAATTTTTTCACCCCTACTATGGAATTAAAATAAGGCACAGCATTTCGCCGTACCTTCCGGTCGTTTTGGGGAGATTAGTAGCGTACCCTAACAGGATTTCTCCCCTGTGTTCAATCAATTTCATATCAAGTCTCCTTAAAAATGAGTATAATAAAACCACCGGCCGTAATGGCTGATGGTTTCCCCATTTATTATTATAATTTTATCTGCGCTCTGTTCAATTTTAAATATTGACCGTCTGACACTGTCAAATATACATCACTATCAAAATTTTCATTTGTAATTATTGCATCCAATGTTCCTGAAGAATTAGCAGACACCTCATAATATCCTCCGCCCAAAGAAGATACTTTATATTCGCCTGCCGGAATATCTTTTCCAACTAGATACATTCCTTCTGGGTATATACCATTAGAAGTTGTGTATCCTGCTGCATCCGCCACCGGAATTGCCGTTCCATCAAATTTTAAATACTGACCGTCCTGAACAGTTATATAAATTCTATTAGTATAATTATCATTTGTAATAATGGAATCTAAATTCCCGGTGGAATCAGAAGCAACCTCTAAATATCCTTCCGAAGAAGTAATCAGGTATTCTCCTGCAGGCATATCTACACCTATTTTATACATACCACCAATGTAAGATACACTACTTTCTTTCTCTTCTTCCTGTGCCTTTGAGCCCTCGACACTTTTTTCAATCTCTTCTACTGTTCCGCCTATTATTTGCGAGAACTCCTTCAATTGCTCTTCACTATATTTTGAACTTAATCGAATCAATATATTGTCATTTAAAATATAATAAGCAAAATACCGAGCATTAAGAAGACTCGCCCTTTCCTGGGCCTCCTTAGCAGAAGAAAAAATTTCTATTGTTCCACTAAGCGGCTCTTCCTCTGAATACTCTTCTTCTATTCTACTGTCTGCAAAATTTCCTTTCTCTATATATAAATGCGCGCCTTCTCCATTTGGATCTGTTTCTTCTGTATAAATTATTTCATATATAATTGGAACTCCGGACGTTTTTAATTTTTCGATAACATCTTTTACATGAATATTTCCTTCCTTCTTGTCATCATCTGTTGAATCCATATAATTTTCATCGATTTTTATTGTACTTAATACTTTTTCTATATCTCCACCATAATCTAGAGAGGAATCAATCGTCACACCAAAAATAAATGTCGCAAATTCAAACTCAAATACGTTTCCATTATAAACAGTCCCCCCCACACTAAATACTACATTTGCTACTTTTGACAACTTAGAACCAAACGACTTTTCTGATATTTCAGAAATCTCAAAGCCACCAAACCTTAAGCCAAGCCCTGATAAATATGATTTAAAACCATCATCATCCAAGTTTTCAACATCATTCCCTCCGGATAAAACCTTCAAATAAACCTCTTCAGTTTCAAAACTTATTACGCTCTCTTCAGATTCTCTAGAAAAATTATCACATTGCTCCCATTTGTCCGGAATTTCGAACGATATCTCCCTCAGAGTAATCTTTTTATTTGTTTTTTCATCAAAATCAATAAATTTTATCTCTGCTTCATCCCCTCCTTTACCACACCCTATCAGAAAACCACAACACAAACAAGCCGCCAGCAATATACTCAACACTCTTTTCATTCGTATCCTCCTTTGTCTTTCTCCTTACACTGAAAATCTGCTTAAATTATACCGTCTTTACTAAATAAAAGCAATAAAATACCACCCACTACAAAGAATAGGTGGTACTAGTTAATATATTTTTTCCTTACGATTGTCATACACAAAGCGGTACGTTTTTTATATGTCTGCTGGTAAACAGCTTTCAACAACAGAAACTTCTCCATCACTTCTACTTACGTCCAAAGTCAAATGGTATTTATACTTAACTTCTGTAAGCACACAATTATCTGCTATTGCAGATTCATTATCATTCATCCCATAGAAACATCTTACCTTATCATCTGATATTTCGTAAGCGCTCCCACCGAAATCTGCATAGCGTTCGCAAAATGATTCTCCAAATAATTCCATGCACTTTTTATTTCCTAACAATCTAGCCTCTTTCACATCCAACATAGAGCTCATCTCCTTTATCTGATTATACCGGAAGCTTCTACCCATCGTCAAACATATTCTGATAAAACTCTTTTTCTCTTCCATCTATTGAGACGATCAGGCTTTTCTTCTGACCGATCGCCTTCAGTAATCGTCTATCATCCGCCGATGCCATTAATTCGCCCATGTCCACATGTGTATGTGCAACCAATTCATATTTCCCAGATAACAGCAGATCGTAGATATCATCCGGCAGATTACAATGATACTGAGATCCGTGGCACAGTATCATATCATGCTTTGATTCCCATATCGCAAATTCATGTTTTGTATAAGCTGAAAGAAATGCAATATCCTTTGCAGATACCCTTTCCTTTTTTAACGAAGTCCAGCTGTTTTCTGTTGGCACCCGTTCCAACAGGGCTTTACGCGCTTTTGATAATCCCGCTTTCCCATTCCGTACATACTCCAGACTCCTTTTATAAGATTGGGATGAAGCAAGCCTATGCTTTGCTCCTTGTTTCACTTTCTCTGATATCTTACCAGATGATACCCGCCCCAGTCCATCCTGATACACCCTTGGCATCTGCTCTGGAAGATCCATTGCCTGAGAAAATGCTTTATACTGCTGCATCTGCAACTGATATCTCGCTTTTTTAGAAACCACACTCCTATCATTGGCTCCACCTTCCTGCAAAAGCTTGATATCCTGCCTGGTTTTCCGCATATTTCTCTCCATCTGGCGCTGTTTCTGTAATGCCTGATATGTCGTATATTCTTTTCCCAGATACTTCTTTGGAGTATTTTCCTCTTCCATCATCTGTGCAAGCTGTTCATCCGTATACGTCCGCGCCGATATCCCCGGTATGAATGGATTGTAGTCATGATAACAGTTGGCTCCGTGTAATCCTGTTACAGTTCCGAGACCACATACGTTCTGCAACTGTGCGTAGCTGTATACTCTTCCTTGCCAAACCTGATGTTCTGGCCGTGCACCCCTATGATAGGTAACCTCATAGAAATCTGTTCCGAGATCTCTTGCAACCTGTTCATTTATCTTTCCCTGAACCTGACGGAACCCGGTCATGATTGCTCTTCTGGCCGCTACTTCTACACGATTACTATGTCCTGTATCGTAAGATATTGTACGTAGCCCGCTATTAGTCATGGTATTAATTGCGCGGTTAATTGCCACATCGTAACTCACTGCACCTGACACAATATCCATCACCGCGCCATCCAGCGTATCCCGATAGAAGTCTGTAAGCGGACTGTTATAAATATTGCCTGTCCCAGGATTGCGCAGCGCAAATCCCATTGAATTCGTAATATTTCGAAACTCTAATTTCGTCTGCGCTTTTACCGCCGCCAGAAGGGCCTGCAGTTCTAGATTCTCTGTAAAAGGAATCTGCTTTATTCCAAATGTATCGTAAACTCTCTTGTACCCGTAATACTGTTCATAGACCGTGTCTGAAAAAATCTTCTCCAGCTCATCATTCGTAATCTCTAATGCCTCCCGGATCCATTTCTTTATATTTTCCTCCGACTCCCCCAACTGAATCATCTGCCTAATCTGTCCGTCAACTTTTGCCGTAGAAAATCCATTCACTCTGATCGCTCGAACGATATCCGTCATAATCCGCATTTCCAAGTCAGACATAGTCTTCTCAAAAGGAATCGGTATTCCTTCCAAGTTTCCCTGTGTCATCACTACTCTATCACCTCTGCCGGTGTTCCTACCTTCTCCCTTGCAGTCTTCTCATCTTCACCATACCATTTCATCCTGTATTCATATGCCTGCATGATTCCGGCTGCCAGATCCTGCAAATCCTGCTCCCTTTCAGCTTTCTTATCTGTGACAAGTGAATCATCCCAGGAAATGGCAAGGTTCACACTTCCCGGAAGTGCAAGATCTTCCATTGTCATCCAAGCGTCAATGGCATCTACAAGTACCTTAATCGCATCCCCTAGTTTATTCTGAATCGCTTTGACTGTAGAGTACGACCTTTGCTTACTCATCTTTATCTCTTCGGCTGTCTTCTCAACTACCTGAGGATCCGACAATGTTCCATATGCAAGGCCGCTATTAAACTCCACCTTCTGGACAATTTTGTTGTAACCATTAAAGAAGCTCTCGTCCCGGATTTCCGGCGAATACACATTAAAAAAGGGTTTCCCGTCCGTATCAGCCACATTATTCCCCATATCAACATACTGGCGTTCCTTGCCTTTCGGAAGGATGGCATTTCCCTGCCGATCATGCTTAAAGAATTCAGATGTTGCCTGAATTGCCGTTTCCTTGGACTTATACTCCCACAACGCGGCGCCATATTGCTCGTCTGCATCACGAATTTGGTCAACCGCTCTTGCATAGATTGATACGCCCAACGGCGATTCTGGATCAACGTTATTAGCAATCGGGATTTTAAAATAAGAGAACAATGTCCTGTCTGCATTTTCGAATTCTACATACGGTTCTATATCTTCCCATTCAGGCACATCTTCCAGACGAATCTCCTGGCCTAGATTAATCACATTATCATTCTTGACCTGCGCCTGTCTGCTGGCAAATGCCTTATTGGTAATCGTATATATATCTCCGGAAAGCTGCTGATATTCCAGCCTAGTGAAGAGTGTCTTTCCTACCCGCTTAAACTCCGGAAATATTACCCCGGTTATATTTTCAGCACTGTCAAAAGACACCGGATAGAAATATCCTGCCTTTGTAACATCAACCGCGATTCCACTGCTGTCCATATATGGTTTAAAAGATATTCCCCCAGTGGAACATGCGTATTCCACATATCTTGATAGATTGCTCAAAAAGGGAACCAAATACTTCGCAATCAATTCGGCTCTCGCACTCCCAGATATCGTAATCTTGGATTCCATCGTGACCAGTCTCGCCATTTCCGTGCATATTGACGCAGGCAACCCCAAACTTTTTATTTCGCCTTTGATCCAAGGAGACTCATTAACATACATCTTCCCCCATTTGTATATGGCCTCAGACATCTTTTTCGAGACTGCAATGTCTACCCCCATTGCTCTCTGGATATTTTCATACTGCATCAATCTTCATCACCTCTTTCCGACATAGGAAGCATATAAACAATCTGTTTCCACATCCCCACAACAAGATATCGCCACGCGTCCTGCGCATGGTCATTTACTTTCAAGGGAACTTCTTTTCCGTTCTCTATACTCTTAGGATCGTACTGATATATTCCCATCTCTTTGATCAGATATTTCTGGGATGCACTGATCAGAGTTTTTTCAGCGACAGGAACTTTTGTACTCGACTGATCCCAAGCTTTACATCATTTCTTGCAGGAACAATAGAAATGTGCGGCAGCTGCCGGCGCACTTCTTCTATCAACCCTGCTGCAGACGGATCTATGAATATATAACTAACCACCCTGTTATACTCCCCCTCAAGGTCCTCACAAAACTGTTTTAGATCCTTCGCATATTCAGAAGGACTTTTCTGCTTTCCTACTTCTCTTCCAGAATGGTAATACTCTTTTAATCCCCTTAAAATCTGATTCTCATAATCTATGCCGGCAGCTTCGAAAACGGTCGGATTTTGCTGTCCATAGTCCACCCCTATTCCAATCTCGCCTATAGCCTCTTTAGACTCTTTTACATAGTTACTTGGATTATAGATATGGTTTTCAGAATTGAACATATAATAAATCAGATCATCCACTCCGGTAGGCTCACCAAGCCAAACCCAGCGGTACATCTTCATATCCGCCCGCATCATCTCTTCTGCAGTATCAATCAGATCCTGTCCCAGCCACCCCTCAGGTACATCCCGGTAATCCGTATGTATATGGATACAGTCAGACCTCTCTTCCATTTTCTTACACCACTGATTAATCGGTGCATTCGGGTTCTTTGGCGGGTTGTACAGATAAATCATCTGGAACCCGCTGCTATTACCGCGGACAAATGTAGCTTCGATATTGGTCAGCTCATCTTCTCCTTCACCATCGTCGAAGAACTCTGTCAGCTCATCCAGAATGACCAGCTTGATCGGCTTGTCTTCATCAATGATACCTTTTGTGTCGTCAATACCGTCTGAACCTGAAAAATAGATTGTGGTACCATGCTTCTTATACGTAATCTCCATCGGAGACTTGGTGATCTTGAAGGCAGCCTTTGGAACCTGCAGTCTGTTGATCCCGCGGATCATCTCCTTGTATACTGTCTTTCGGAGCTTGTTATGGTGCTTCCTTAAGACAACCACAGAACCATGAGGGTCTGCCAGGATCTGATAGTTGGCACGTATGGCTGCATAGCTGGACTTGGTACCTGCACGGCCGGAAGTCAGAATGATATGCTTGTACGATTTATTGTTAAATATCCCCAGATACTTCGGAATGATGATCTTCGATATCCGTACCCGTTTCTTTTTCCTCTGTGTCATTTACAATCTCAACTCCATCCTCTTCATCCTCGAAGGAATCTTTCCTAAGGCGGTCTGTATTGGCTTTTATCTGCTCAATCCGGGCTTTCTGCTCATCCGTGGCAAGATCCCACCGCTTATGCAGTAATTCATCATAATATCGAATACTGCTTCGAAGGTCAGACATCGCTCTTGCCTGTGCCTGAAGGAAGTTTGCATGCTTATCCCAAGCCTGCTGTACTTCCCATTTCTCCCCGATCACATTGCCGACCTTCTTCTCCACCCTTTCAATAGTTTTATCTTTTCGATCACGGACATACATTATCTGCTGTGCCCGGATGATTGCAGCATAGGCAATCTGTACTTCACTCCATGCAATTTCCAGCGGATCGGTCGGCATCTCCTGGATAATAGAAACGGTCTCTTCTGGAAGATACTTCGAGAAGAAACCGAACTTTTCTGCATTCTTATTCCCCGGCGGACCTGTGGCATTGTGGTTGCCCGGCTGACCGCCCCGTTTTCGTTTGGTAACGTTACCTTTCGATTGATTAGTAACGTTACCATTCCATTTGTCTAAATTCTTCCACTTCCTGATCTGGGTTTCTGACACGCCAAGATCGGATGCGATGTCTTTCAGCTTCTTCTTTCCACCCGAGTCGAGCCATATCTTATATGCCTCGTCCCGTTTTGGGCTTCTGGCTCTTGGCATATCACCACCTCTTAATTCTTTGCATTCTTCAATAAAATCTCCCAGAATCGAACTAATGACTTATCAGTAATACTCCAGACAATCAGCCTACTCTCCTAAGAATCCTGGTTTGTTGTATTAGAAAAGACACCCTCCATGGGTGTCTTTTAAATCTTCTACTCATCTATTCATATGCAACCTTAAAACTATAAATAGAAACCAAATGTGATTCCTCAGCATATTTTAACATTTCTTTTGTCTGCTCATTACAGTTTTCACTAAATTCATTATCATCGTATTTATAAACTTTAATCTCGTAATACCCCTCATGTGGAAACTCACAATCACGTATTTTTATTTGCGAAATCCCATTTGAAGCGCCCTCTACACTTGAAAGTTCTGTTCTTTGTTCGTCTCTCCCATAAATAGAACTACATAAATATAATAACTTATTCTTTCCATTATCCTTATCAAGATATTCAATAAAATAAAACAATCCAAACTGTTCTTCATCAGAGCAAATTGAACTCATGATGGTAACAATTGTAAAATCTGCACGCCTATTCCTTTTTATAACAAGCTTATCAAATATATTCTCTATATTCGAAACTTCTTTATCAGCTTCTCTACAAAGCATTATATTTATATTCCATTTCTTATTCATGTAGTTACCCCCATGTAAAATTGGGATTGATTTTAGTGTTTAATACATTACTATAATCATATCTATTTGACTTCTGATATTGATTCAACGCCTCTTTTGTTTCTCCCTGAAACGCTTCTATTTTTTCTTCAAGCAAAGATATATTTTCTTTTAGTTCTTCCACATTTTTTATATTCTGGCTATTAGCATTATTTATAGCGTTTGCAGTTTCTTCCAATTTACTCGCAGTTTCTTCCATTTGATTTCTCATAGCATCCATTTTACTTTCCCCTGTTATAGAAAGAATTATTGCGATCACTGATAAGATAATAGAAGTTATTGTACTTGCAAACGATATCCAATCAGAAAATTCCGAACTATTTGCTTCCCCTGTCGCCAGTGACCATACTACAATCCCTATCGCAATACATACTATATACCGACTATGCAACTTAGTTTTCATACACTTTAATCTAAGCTCATATTCATTGTAATCTTTACACGGACAATCTGAGTTCTTTTTAGAAAAATATTTCATTTCACCATTTCTCTCCTTAAAATCTATGTTTAATAATACTATAAATACATATTTTTTACAATAGATTTATTTATCACAAAAAGAACGCTCCGCCGAAGCAAAGCGCCCTTTTCTAAGTTAAGGGAGGGAATCAGATAGCAATCATCCACTGATTTCAGTATATACTATAACATTTTGAAAACGAACAATGTGAACAAAACGAACAAACTTTAAAAATCTTTCATAAAACGTTCAAATTCCATTCTTACACTGTCCCCCGTAGCCTTCCGCCCAATCTTCACCGCCGTCTGCTCCCACGTCATCTCCTCAAAGATCTTATACCGGATGATCCTCTGCATCCTAATCGGGATCGTCAGCATCCATTCCTCTACCTGTCTCTTGATCTTCTCTGCATTCT
>OFGG01000862.1_pt1 | contig 22989 bp, 18 predicted proteins | sample 1521701 | NCBI WGS metagenome assembly OFGG01 (sample SAMEA3504081, study PRJEB24116) | mouse gut metagenome | biome: mouse gut; feature: mouse-associated habitat; material: faeces | place: Denmark | collected 2011
TTGACGAATGCCGCGAGGGTCAAATACCCCGTTGCTTGCAGCGGGGTATTTGATTGTAAAATGGATGTCATATCTGCTGCTTGCTTCCCAATCTGAGATGATTAATGCATTTTTTCTGATAAAATCAGGTATCCTTACCCCAAAATCCAAAAGCTCCGCATAATGAATCAGAACTTTCAAGTTATGGACATAAAGAGACTTATTTTCATAAGGAACTCCCGATCTGTATATCTGGATTTTTATCATTTTCTCGGCAGCCTGCTGCAAGTGATATGCGGCCTGATTCTTTACTTCTTTGATTTCATTGCTTTTGTAAAGTTCTATCCCTTGCCTGGCCATAATAATATCAGCTTTTATCAATGCCATTGTCAAATCCAGCTACATCACATCCTTTCATAAAGAACCGCCCCATTTTGGATATCCTGTAATACTGCAGAATCATCTGTCTCTTCTGCACTATAATACAATAAATCATAATCCTGTAACCTGCCATACGAAACCACAGCTTCCACGAAATCATGATAGCTTTTGAGCCTGTACATTTTGCTTTTCGGATATTTCCCGAAGATAGCGATATCCACATCCGAAGAGTCCGTACATCTGCTTTCCAGAGCGGAGCCAAACAACACCACTTTATCAATGGCATCGCATAAAGGAGCACATTTCATTATATTCTCGATATAGGCTTTTTTAATATCGGCAACTTTAATACATCTGCCTTCCATTGATATATCAACCAATTCACACATACGGATTCCCTTTATTCCTGCAGCAGACCTCTGTCCTTCCCGCTCTTTTCCCTTTTTCCATAAAACCGATTTTCACCAAATCTGTCGGGAGCTATTTCCCTAATTTGACCTCCGCCGCCAGAGCTGTGCTATCGGCGCTCCTTTTTCCCGGCCTCTTCCGGCCTTTGCTTCTCAGCGTCCCGATTTTTCCGTTTCTCTCCTATCTTCCGCGCCATCTTATGGCACCACTCCAGGAACATCTGATTCGCTATCTGCCCCATCGCCACATCCTTCCTGCCGTCATCGGCTCTTGATTGCCCGCGTCATGAAATGCAGTTCCGTGATATCCTCCATCTGGCATTCCACATAGCCGTTGATCACAAACCCGCACGCAATCAGGCCGCCCAAGTACTCTTCCATGGAATGCCCATACTCGATCCAGTCAGAATCGTCATGCTCCTTAGAATAAAAAGGCATTCTGTGTACGGCCTTATAGTATCCGCCATTCTCATCATCCACATAGTCGCACACATAATTAATCGGATTGGGGGCCATCATGAGAAAGGCGCCGCCTTCCGCCAGGACGCGGCAGCATTCCCCAAACACCACGCTCAGCCTGGGAATGTACATTAAGGACGGCGGATTCAGGATATAGTCAAAACTGCAGTCCCCCGGCGCCAGCCAGGCAGAGGACTCTTTTTCCTTTGACATCCTTCAGCCACTCTTCCGGGACATCCCTGTCGAAGAACCGTAATCCCAGCTTCCCTTCCCTCGCCGCCTGCAGCTGTTCTTTGGAAGCGCACGCGCTCCAGTCCACGCTGTTCGCCACAAGGTCGTCTATATTTTTTTCTACCTGCTCGAAGACAGCCTGTTCAGAACCGAAAATAGCCTGTCCCAAAATTTTTCCCATACTCCCTGTCACCAGCCTGTCCACTTGAAGGATTTCACAGCCCTCGGCAGCCCCCTTACAGATTCGGCTCCTGCCGCACCAGCTGCAGATCCTCGTCCTTTTTCACCACCACGCCCACGAAAGGCAGAGCCTTGCGGATGGTGTCCGCCGGAATCCCCCCGATCTGCAGGGCATTGATCCAGTCGATCAGCTCGGAAGTGCTGGGCTTCTTCCTGATGTCCCGGATGGCGCGGATATTGTAGAACACCTCCATGGCATTCTTCAGCAGGTTCTCCTCCACGTCCGGATAATGCACCCGCACGATCTCCTCCATCAGCTCCCTGTCCGGGAAATCGATGTAATGGAAGATGCAGCGGCGCAGGAACGCGTCCGGCAGCTCCTTCTCCGCGTTGGAGGTGATGATCACGATGGGGCGCTGCTTCGCTTTCACTGTCCGCTTGGTCTCATTGATGTAGAACTCCATCTGATCCAGCTCCCACAGAAGATCGTTGGGGAACTCCAGATCCGCCTTGTCAATCTCGTCGATCAGGAGCACCACCTGCTCCTCGCTGTCAAAGGCCTCCCCCAGCTTGCCCAGCTTGATGTAATGGGCGATGTCGTCCACGCCCTCCTCGCCGAACTGCCCGTCATAGAGACGCTGGATGGTGTCATACACGTACAGCCCCTCCTGGGCCTTGGTGGTGGACTTGATGTTCCATATGATCAGCCGCTTCCCCAGAGCCTTCGCCACGGCCTCCGCCAGCATGGTCTTGCCCGTGCCCGGCTCCCCCTTGATCAAAAGAGGCTTCTTCAACGCAATCGCGATATTCACGCTGGCCATCAGCTCCTCGCTGGCCACATATTCCCCGGTTCCCTGAAATCCCTGTCTCTCCATAGCGCTACATGTCCCTTCCGCTGCCATCCACGGTCCGAATCCGCCCCGGCCGAACCGCATCCACGCAATTTCCGCCAAAGCCTGTCCGCCCTGTAAATCGCAACCACCTTTCCCTTGAATTTCATTCTCTTTCATGTTACGATATTATCGATGCAAAATCAAGACTAAACTAAGGAAAATAAGGTGATTATACAATGTTGCAGAATATGTTTGCGCACAAGCGCACGCTTTCTTTTGAAGTGTTCCCTCCGAAAAAGGACGGGGACTTCGAATCCGCTTTTCAAGTGATGGATGAGCTGGGCAAGCTTTCCCCGGATTTCACCAGCGCCCCCCATGGGGCCGGCGGGAGCCGCGCCGGCAAGACCGTGGAAATCGCTTCCTATATCCAGAATACCCTGGGGATAGACGCGGTGGCCCATATGACCTGCGTAGGCAGCAGAAAGGAGGACCTGCTCCGAATCGCGGGGGAGCTTAAGCGCCACAACATAAGCCACTGCCTGGCCCTGCGGGGCGACCGTCCCAAGGATATGAGCGACGAGCAGTTCGCCTCCCGGGACTTCGCCCATGCCAACGACATGATGGATTTCCTGCGGGAACACACGGATCTGCACATGGCAGGGGCCTGCTATCCGGAGAAGCATTTCGAGAGCTTCAGCATGGAGTCCGACCTGAACCATCTCAAGAGGAAGCAGGAGGCGGGGGCGGAGTTCTTCATCAGCCAATTGTTCTTCGACAATGACTACTACTATTCCTTCCTGGAGAAGGCGGCGAGGAAAGGCATCACCGTCCCTTTCTGCGCGGGCATCATGCCCATCACCTCCGCCGGGCAGTTAGGCACCACCGTCACCCTCTCCGGCTCCAGCATCCCAAAAGCCCTGGCCAATCTGATAGCCGCCTACGGGGACAATAAGGAGGACATGCGCAAGGCCGGCATCGACTATGCCATCCGCCAGATCCGCGACCTCCAGGAGAACGGCGTGAACGACATCCATATCTACGCCATGAACAAGCCCAAGACGACGGCGGAAATCGTTGCGGCGATTTATAGATGACGGCACAGCGCACAAAATCCGGTTGCCACGCCGGATAAACAATGATATAATAGAAGAAGCGCCCCTGAAACAGGCAGCGGAAAAAGGAACGAACACAAGGAGGAAACGAATATGTACCATTGTCATATTCATTTCTATTTAGCCGGATTACAGGACAGCCTTTTTGACATCGTAAAAAAGACGGCCCCTTTTGACCATTTCACACATACATTCATGGAAAGCGACAGCCCGCAGGAAGAACTTGCTGCCAAAGCCGATGTAATCATCGCAGACATACAGGCCATGGATACGGAGGAAGCCCTTCGGACGCTCCTTTCCGGCAAGCGCCGGGACGCTGAGCTGATTCTGCTGGCGGACAGCAGCCAGATTGCAGCGCTGGCCCCTGATTTTCCCCATATCAGCGATATCTGGAAGCTTCCCATGTCAGAGGAGGAATTCACCTTCCGCTTCCTGAGATGGCAGCTTGGCAACAAGGCGGACAAGGATTCATGGGAGACACGCCATTTCCTGGAAGCTACCATCAATCATGTCCCCAATCTGATCTGGTACAAGAACCGGGAGGGAATCCACGAAAAAGTCAACGACTGTTTCTGTCAGACCGTAAACAAGACAAAGCAGCAGGTAGAAGGTCGTGACCATTTCTACATATGGGACGTGGATCCCAACGATCCTGCCAACAATGCCAACGACTGCATGGAATCCGACAACGAGGTGATGAACAAGGAGATTACCTGCGTCTCGGAGGAACTGGTGAAGACCGGCGAAGGGATGAAGCTGCTCACCACCTATAAATCTCCCCTGTACGATCTGGACGGCAGCGTCATGGGCACAGTGGGCGTGGCAATCGACGTGACCCAGGAACGGGCCTATGAAAAGGAAGTCGTCAAGAAGAACCAGACCCTAGAGACCATTTTCACCACCCTGGAATGCGGCGTCATGTGCCACACCCTGGACGGTTCGCGCATCATCAGCGTCAACAAGTCGGCCCTGGACATCCTGGGCTTTGAATCCCAGGATGAGATGGAGGCCGGCGGCTTCAACATGGTGGCCTCCTCTGTGGTGGATTCGGACAAAGAATATCTCCGGGATGCCATCCAGTCGCTGAAGAAGGAGGGCGACAGCGTCGGCGTGGAATACCGCGTCCGGCACAAGACCGGCAAGATTCTGTATATCATGGGCAATATCAAGCTCATAAGGGAAAACGGCAGCCTGGCCTATCAGCGATTCCTGCTGGACTGCACGGCCCAGAAGCAGCGTGAGAACCAGGAGCGCCTGGAGAATGAGAGAAGGCAGATGGAGCTGGTTCGTGCCCTGACAGTCGACTACAATCTCGTCTGCTTCTTTGACCTGGACACGGATGCCGGAAAGTTGCTCCAGATCAAGGACAAGGATGCCTCTCTCTTCGGCTCTGTGTTCAGCGGCAGCTTATCCTTCTCCGAAAGCATGGAGCTTTATATCCGGGAATTCGTCCATGAAGAGGATCAGGATATGCTTCGGGAATTCCTTTCTCCCGATAGCATGAAGGAAGGCCTGGTGCAGAGGCAATTGTTCTATACGAATTACCGTTCTGTCCAGAGCGGCGAAGTGAAATATTATCAGTTGAAGGTTGTGCGGGCAGGCGAGTGGAACACAAGCCACGGCATGGTCCTGGGCCTGCGCAGCGTGGACGAAGAGACCCGCAAGGAAATGGAGCAGAAGGAGCAGCTTGAGGACGCCCTCCTGCAGGCGAACCGGGCCAGCAAGGCCAAGAGCATCTTCCTCTCCAATATGTCCCACGACATCCGCACCCCCATGAACGCCATCGTGGGCTTCACCGCCCTGGCCATGACCCATATAGGCAACAGGGATCAGGTGGAGGAATACCTGAAGAAGATCATGACCTCCGGCAACCATCTGCTGAGCCTGATCAACGATGTCCTGGACATGAGCCGCATCGAGAGCGGCAAGATGCACCTGGATGAGCAGGAATGCAGCCTGCCCGACATCCTCCACGGGCTCCGCAATATCGTTCAGGCGGATATCCGGGCAAAGCAGCTGGAATTCTATATCGATGCGGTGGACGTAATCCACGAGGAAATCTACTGCGACAAGCTGCGGCTGAACCAGGTGCTGCTGAACCTTCTGGGCAATTCCATCAAATATACCGGCCCCGGCGGCCTGGTCACCATGCGGATCCGTGAGACTCCCATGGCGCCTACCGGATACGCGAACTTCGATTTCACCATCAAGGATACCGGCATCGGCATGAGCGAGGAATTCGTGAGGCGCATCTTCGAGCCCTTCGAGCGGGAGCGCAACTCCACCATCAGCAAGATACAGGGAACCGGACTGGGGATGGCGATCACGAAGAACATCGTGGATATGATGAACGGCTCCATCCGGGTGAAGAGCGAGCAGGGCGTGGGCACGGAATTCGTGGTATCCCTCACCTTCCGCCTCCAGAATGCCAAAAAGGAAGTGCAGGACATTCCGGAGCTGAAGAACTGCAGGGCGCTGGTGGTGGACGACGACTTCAACACCTGCGACAGCGTATCCTATATGCTCCAGCAAATCGGCATGCGCGCCGAGTGGACTATGTCCGGAAAGGAAGCCGTGCTGCGCACTCATCAGGCCTCCATGCGGGGCGACGGATACTCCGTCTATATCATAGATCTGCTGCTTCCGGATTTGAACGGCATCGAGATCACCCGCAGGATTCGGAAGGAAATGGGGGAGGACGTGCCCATCATCGTCCTGACGGCATACGACTGGTCGGACATCGAGGATGAAGCCCTGGAAGCCGGCGTCACGGCTTTCTGCAGCAAGCCGCTGTTCATGTCCGAGCTGCGAAGCTGCCTGCACTCCGCCATCCAGACAGAGGAGAAGCAGGCCGCCGATGCCGACAGGGGCTCCTTCCGCCATCACAGGGGGCGCATCCTGCTGGCCGAGGACAATGAGCTGAATCAGGAAATCGCCACCGCCATCCTGGGCGAGGCAGGATTCACCATCGATGTGGCGGAGAACGGCCAGCTTGCGGTGGATATGCTGCAGAAATCGGAACCGGGCTTCTACCAGCTGGTATTGATGGACGTGCAGATGCCCGTGATGAACGGCTATGAGGCCGCCACCCGCATCCGCCAGATGGAGGACAAGGCGCTCTCCTCCATCCCCATCCTGGCCATGACCGCCAACGCTTTCGAGGAGGATAAAAAAGAGGCCCTGAAATGCGGCATGAACGGCCACATTGCAAAGCCTATCGATGTGAACACCCTGCTGGAGACACTGGACAGGATGCTGGACTAATCTTCCATGGAATGCGCTTCTTCCATGGAGCGCTCCTCTTCCATCGGTAGCCTGCGCACCATATAGAAGTAGCTTGGAATCAGGATGACATCGGCGCCGATCCAGGCCAGGATCTCCGCATACAGAATACCGTTTTCTCCGAATGACAGGGGCAGCAGCAATGCTGCCCCTGTGCGCATGACGAATTCGGCCACCCCGGAGACCATGGGCAGCACCGTGTTCCCCAGCCCCTGGATGCAGCTCCTGGTCACATGGAGGATATACAGCACAGGCAGGAATACCGCCATGATGGACAGATAGCGATAGGCAATGTCCAGCGCCTCCATGCCCTGTCCCGCGTCCGCAGGCAGGAACCAGGCCAGGATCCATCTCCCGAAGCCCAGCATGGCAGCCATGATGCCCACGGAGGTGATGATGGCGATTCCCGTCCCCACCCCCATGCCTCTCCGGATCCTGCGTATCTTACCCGCGCCCAGGTTCTGTCCGGCATAGGTGGTCATGGCATAGCCGTAGGAGGTGGCGGCCACCTCCAGGATTCCGTACAGCTTGTTGGTGGCGGTGAGCCCGGCGATGAACGTGACGCCGAAGCCGTTGACGATGGTCTGTACAATCATCCCGCCCACGGAGATCACCGTGTTCTGGAATGCCATGGGCAGTCCGAAGGTCATGAGCCTGCCGCAGAGGGATCCCTCCAGCTTCCAGTCCTCCCTTCCCAGCCGCAGCACCTCAATCCTGCGGATATGCCGGATACAGTAAGCAGCCGAAAAGCACTGCGCGATCAATGTGGCGACTGCCGCCCCCTGCACGCCCCAGCCGAAGCCCATGACGAACAGGATGTCCAGCACGATATTGGTCAGAGAGGCGATCACCATGGCGATCAGGGGCTTCCTGCCATTGCCCAGGGCCCGCAGGATAGCCGCCGCCAGGTTGTACACCATGACCACCGGCAGCCCCGCGAACAGGATACGCAGATATGCCATGGAAATCGGCCGGATCTCCCAGGGCGTCCTAAGCAGAGACACCACCGCCCCCACTGCCGCTTCGCTGATCAGCGTCAGCGACACCGCGCACACCGCGGCCAGGACGATGGCATTGGTGATGACCTGCCGCAGCTTCCCGTACTCGCCCGCGCCGAATTTCTGGGCCATCAGGATGGAGAAGCCCTGGGCAAAGCCCTGGATGATCCCCAGGGTCAGCCAGTTCAGCCAGTCCACCGCCCCCAGCGCGGCCAGCGCATCCACCCCCAGCACCTTGCCCACCACGGCGGTGTCCACCATGGTATACATCTGCTGGAAGATGTTCCCCGCCATCAGGGGAAGGGAGAACAGGAGCAGCAGCTTCCAGGGCGCCCCTTCCGTCAATGTTTTTACATCTTTCTTCTGTAATTCCGTCTGTCCCATGATCCTCCAAACTCCTCTCTCCTGTCCTATGTCCAGATATCCCGGGCAGACGGGCCGGGGCTCTCCTTCCATGTCCGGTCAGTCAGAAATCATATATCGAGAATCTGTACATAGGGATCTTCTTTGGTGCAGGGCCTCCAGGCCCCCTCTTTCCCGCCCTCCGGATCGCCGCATTTCATGAACTCCGTCCATGCGTCCAGCATCCTTCCGCTCAGCGCGTAGTCCCCCTCTTCCTTGGGCCGCCAGCTTCGCTCCAGGGTGCCGAACATATACCACAGCTCCGAGGAATGGAAGGCCCCTGCGTCGTCCCCCAGCGGGCTCCGCGTGAAATAATATACATAGCCCGGCCTCCTGCCCAGCTCCTCCAGCTTATGGCTCAGTCCCACGCATCCGTAATACAGTCCGCCCCGCTCCCCGGTCTCCCGCATCTGCGGCGTAGTCCCCAGGTCCTGTGCCGTGGAGCCCATCATATAGGGAATGTCCTTCATCTCCCCCCGCTCCAGCAGCGTGTCGCAATCGCCGTCCAGTATGTAGTGGTCGATGGTGGGGCCGAAGCAGAGCCCCATCCCCTGCCTGCGCTCCAGAAATGCCTTCTGCATCTCCAGCAGCTCCCCGGCGGGAATGGCCCGCAGCTCCTCCAGATCCGCCGCGCCGGTAAGCTGCACGAACTCCTCCCCTGCCTTCTTCGCCTCTTCCATGGTGTGCGTGCCCATCATGCTCTTATAGCCGGAGGCGCTCTGGAAGATGGCCTTTGCGATCCAGTCCTCTGTCAGGGGCGTGCTCACCAGCGCCTGGACGCTCATGCAGCCCGCCGACTGCCCGAATACCGTGATGTTCCCCGGGTCTCCTCCGAAGGCCGCGATGTTCTCGCGCACCCAGCGCAGGGCCGCAATCTGGTCCAACAGGGCATAGTTTCCGCTGATCCTGCGCCCGCCCTGTCCTGCCTGCTCCTCCTCCAGCCAGGGGTGTGCCAGGAAGCCGAACACGCCCAGCCGGTAATTGATCGACACCAATACGACGCCCCGGCGGCAGTAAGCCTCCCCGTCAAACTCCACCTCATGGCTGTAGCCCTGCAGGAATGCGCCCCCGTGGATCCAGAAGGCCACGGGCAGCTTCTCCCCCGCCTCCCCGGCCGGCGTCCAGATATTCAGGTACAGGCAGTCCTCGCTCCTTGCGGGCATATAATCCGGATACTGATAGAACTCCTTTCCGTAGAAGGATGCCGGATCCAGAGGCACCTGCATGGCCACGCTCCCGAAATGCTCCGCCTCATAGATTCCTTCCCAGCTGTCCGGTTCCTGGGGCGCTGCGAACCTCCCCTCGCCCAGCGGCGGCTTTGCGTAGGGAATGCCCTTGAAGACCGTGTATCCCTCCATGGAGTGCCCCCGCACCAGACCGTATTTCGTCTTTGCCTCAAAAAGTGCCATGTCTCTGCCTCCTCCTTGCCATGTATTTTCCGCGGTCTCTCTGCGTAGGCCGAAAGACCCGCCCCGTCCCTGACTGCGTCCTCAAGGAACATTGTGACATATCCGCGACCGATAAGTCAATCCTTTTTGTACATTTTTTTTACTAAATCAAATACCACGCTGCAAGCAACTTTGACCCTCGCGGCATTCGCCAACTGGCCGTGCTTGGCTCATTGCCCGGGGGAATAAAACCCTCATCCCAGCATCACGTCCAGCAGCATCATCACCGCAAAACCCAGGATGATGCCCATGGTGGCGGAATAGGGAGCCTTTTCCTGGTTCCTCTGGCATTCCGGTATCAGCTCATGGACCGCCACCAGCACCATGGCCCCGGCGGCAAAGGAAAGGGCAAAGGGCAGGATAGTCTCCATATAGACTACCAGCAGCGCGCCGATCACCCCTGCCACAGGCTCCACCATGCCGGAAGCCTGGCCCAGCAGGAATCCTTTCCGCCTGGAATATCCCTCCCGCCGCAGGGGGATGGACACCGCCGCGCCCTCCGGGAAGTTCTGCAGCCCTATCCCCACCGCCACCGTCACCGCTCCCATCAGCTCTTCCATGGAAGCGCCGCCCCGCAATGTCCCGAAGGCCACGCCCACGGCCAGGCCCTCGGGTATGTTGTGGAGCGTGATGGACAGCACCAGCATGACGATTCGGTGCAGTCTGTCCCCCGGCTCCCCCTGGGCGCTGTCCGCCCGGCCTCTGGCCCAGGAGACGATCCTGTCGGAGCCCCACATGAATCCGGCGCCGCACAGGAACCCGCCTGTGGCCACCAGGAAAGCCGGCATCCCGTCCATGGCCTCCGCCCGCTCGATGGCAGGCTGCAGCAGCGACCAGAAGCTGGCCGCCACCATGACCCCCGCGGAAAAGCCCAGCATCAGATTCAGCGTCTTCCCCTCCGGCGTCCGGAAAAAAACAACGGTCGCAGCGCCCAGAGCCGTCACAGACCAGGTTCCCAGCGTTGCAACCAATGCCATTAAAATCACATGATCCATCTCGCACCCCCTCGTATACAGCATATGGCGCTGCAAGAGGAATGTGCCTGTCTTCCCTTCATGCCGCTCCAGCGGCAAAAACACTGGTGCAAGCCCAGAAGAACGCCTGCACTTCGGGCATTCTTCCGTGTGCAATTTATACTGCACACCGGTTAAATTTGCAGTGCAACCCGACTGCAGACCGCCAGCCAAGTACTTTCCCGGAGACACCACTGTAAATCCTGGCGGTCTGCAGTATAGATTTTCTTAGTCCGTGTACTTTGCGGGCTTAGAAAATCTTTGCACACTTCACACGGGCCAGAGGACATCGGATACCTCTATCTTCTTGTCCCGGAGCATCAGCTCCCGCACCGCCTGGTCCGCGCTCTTTCCCTGGAAAAGAATCTGGTTCACCTGCTCGATGATGGGCAGCTGCACCTGGTACTTCGCCGCCAGCGCCATGGCCGCCTTGGCGGAATACACGCCCTCCACCACCATCTTCACCTCCGCCATGGCCTCGTCGCAGGTCTTCCCCTGTCCGATCAGGATGCCAGCCCGGCGGTTCCTGGAATGCATGCTGGCGCAGGTGACAATCAGGTCGCCTATACCCGTCAGGCCGCAGAAGGTCTCGAACTTGCCGCCCATGGCCGTGCCCAGCCTGGCAATCTCCGTGATGCCCCGGGTAATCAGCGCCGCCTTCGTATTGTCCCCGTACCCCAGTCCGTCTGCGATTCCGGCCGCCAGCGCCACCACGTTCTTCAGCGCCCCGCCCAGCTCCATCCCCAGGATATCCGGGCTCACATAGACCCGGAACACCTCATTCATGAACAGGTTCTGGATATACTCGGCGGTATCCCTGGACTTTGCCCCCACGACTATGGTAGTAGGCATGCCGCGGCCTACCTCCTCCGCGTGGGAGGGGCCGGACATCACGGCCACGTCCGCCTGCGGAATCTCCTCCTCGATGATCTCGGAGAGGGTCATCAGGGTGCTCTCCTCGATGCCCTTGGCCACGTTCAGAATCTTCTGGCCCTCAGCCACATAGGGCTTCAGCCTGTGGGAGGTGGCTCTGGTATAGGAGCTTGCCACCGCCATGACCAGCAGGTCTCTGCCCTCCACGGCTTCATGATCGTCCGCCGTGAACGCCATGTCCTCCGGCAGCTTCACGCCGGGCAGCATCCTGTGTTCATGGTTCTCCCGCAGCATCCGGATTTCCGCCTCCAGCGCCGACCATACAGTGACCTCGTGTCCGTTCTTATGCAGCAGCACTGCCAGGGCGATGCCCCAGCTTCCGCCGCCGATGATGCTTATTTTGGAACGCTTCTCTTCCATATCACGCTTCTCTCCCATGCCATGATCCCCCTTTTTTCAGTTTCGGCCTGTGTCCCGCAGCTTCCGCGTCTGTTCCGCTCATTCCTTCCTGCCGTCTTCCGCCACGTCCACCTTGTTCTTCTTGAGCAGATATGTCCTTCTCTCGTTGCCGTGCAGCAGGCGGACGATGTTCTCCCGGTGCTTCCAGTACGCCAATGCCGCCAGCAGGAACGAGAGGACATACATCTCGATCAAATGGGCCTGGGACATTTCGCCGAACACCCCGCTCTGCCCGCAGACCACCATCTCTATCACGAAGCCCAGATACACCAAAAGCGACCCCAGCGACACCAGATGGGTGGTAAAGAAAATGCCGAAGAACACCGCCACCCCCATAATTATGAAATAGGGATGGAAGGACAGGATCAGCCCCGCCGTGGCCGCAATTCCCTTTCCTCCCTTGAAGCCCATGTAGAAGGGGTAATTATGTCCCAGGATCACCCCCGCCGCCGTATAGAGGCAGAGCAGGTATATCATGTCCGGATAGCCCTTCCCGAACAGGAGCCTTACGACCAGCACCGCAAGGATACATTTCAGACAGTCCCCGGCCAGCACGATCAGCCCCGCCTTGGTCCCCAGCACCCGCAGGGTATTGGTGGTTCCCGCATTTCCGCTTCCGTGCTGCCTGATGTCGATTCCGTGGGCTTTGCCATAAAAGTAAGCCGTCTGGAACAGACCGAACCCATACCCCATCAGCAAACAGATTATCCTTTCCATAAGCCCTATTGCTCCTTTTCCCTATGAATGCTTTTCTTCATTATGAATGCTTTTCTTCATTATGAATGCTTTTCTTCATTTCGTTCTCTGATGATGAACCGCAGCGGAGTGCCCCGGAACCCGAAGGTGTCCCGAATCTGGTTCTCGATATATCTGGTGTAGGAGAAGTGCATCAGCTCCTTCTTGTTCACGAAGATGACGAAGGTGGGCGGCTTCACGGCCACCTGGGTGATATAGTAGAGCTTCAGCCGCTTGCCCTTGTCCGAGGGAGGCTGCTGCATGGCCACCGCCTCGGCCATGATCTCGTTCAGTACGCCCGTGGCCACCCGCATGGCATGGTTCTCGCTGACCATGTCGATGACATCGAAGAGCTTGTGCAGCCGCTGTCCCGTCAGCGCCGATATGAAGATGATCTCCGCATAGGGCATGTAGGACAGGACGTTTCTCACTTTTTCCGTGACACGATAGATGGTCTTGTCGTCCTTCTCCACCGCGTCCCATTTGTTCACCGCGATGATCACCGCCTTGCCCCTGTCATGGGCGATGCCCGCGATCTTCGCGTCCTGCTCGCTGACGCCCTCCACCGCGTCGATCAGCAGCACCACGATATCCGACCGCTCAATCGCGCTCACGGCCCGCACGATCATGTACCGCTCCAGTTCCTCCTTTATCTTGTTCTTCCGGCGGAGCCCCGCGGTGTCGATGAAGACATATTCCTTTCCGTTATGGACGATCTCCGTGTCCACGGCATCCCTGGTGGTTCCCGCGATGTCCGACACAATCAGGCGCTCCTCCCCCAGGAGCTTGTTGATCAGGGAGGACTTCCCTACGTTGGGCTTGCCTACGATGGCCACTCTCGTGCGCTCGTCCTCTTCCTCCCCTGCGCCCTCCGTGTCGAAATGGGAGACCACCTCCTCCAGCATGTCCCCCAGGCCCAGCTTGTTCACCGCGGAGACGGGATGGGGCTCGCCGATGCCCAGGTTGTAGAACTCGAAGACATCAGCTGAATACTTGTTCACGCTGTCCACCTTGTTCACCACCAGCACTACCGGCTTATGGGAGCGCCGCAGCATGTCCGCCACCTTGTCGTCCGCGTCCACCAGGCCCTGCTTCACGTCCACCAGGAAGATGATCACGTCCGCGGTATCGATGGCGATCTGGGCCTGAGCCCGCATCTGGGACAGGATGATGTCCTTGCTGTCCGGTTCTATGCCGCCTGTGTCTATCAATGTGAACGTCCTGTCCAGCCAGGTCACATCCGTGTAGATCCTGTCCCGGGTGATGCCCGGGGTGTCCTGCACGATGGATATCCGCTCTCCGGCCAGCGCATTGAACAGGGTGGATTTCCCTACATTGGGCCTGCCCACCACTGCCACGATCGGTTTCCTGTTTCTCTTTGCCATAATTCACCTCTCCACATGGAAGCCCTAAGAATGCTCCGCGTCCATATTCATGCTTCGGATTCCGCACACGCCTACGTTCCCGCCGCGAGTATGGACTCCACAAAGTCTTTTCCGCTTGATTTTACAATATTAATCGGCACTTGTAAAGCCCTTTCCAGTTCCGGGAGCCTACAATCGTCCAAAAACACGTCCTCGCCGCTGCGCAGCACGTTCTCCGGCAGCAGCAGGCACTGCCCCAGAGCCTTGCCCCGAAGCTGCGCCAGGAGATCCTGGCCCGTGAGCAGCCCGGACACCGTAATCAGCTCCCCGAAGAAAAAATTCGTGATGGGATAGACCAGAATCCTCAGCCCCGGGCAGCTCTCCTCCAGCCGCCGGGCCATCCTCCGGATGTAGGGAAACGCCAGCTTCCCTGTGGCAATGGACAGCTCCCGCCTTGGCCGGAAGTCCGGAAAACCGTCCTTTTTCTTACGTCTTGCCATCTCTTCCTCGAATTCGTCCATCATGAGCCGCAGCATCCCCACGCCGTTCTCCAGCTGGAGATACCCGTCGTACCGCTCCGCCTCCGGCAGCTCCCTTCCCGCCAGGATGTACCACTCGTCGCTGGCATGGACGAAATGTATGCCAAATTCCGCGAAGCATTCCCTCTGGAACCCCTCTATCATGTCAATCACCGCAGCCGCCTCTTCCCCGTCAAAAGGCTCCAGGGGGTACAGGCCTTCACGGTATTTCGTCAATCCCACAGGCACCACGGACACGCTCTCCAGATTGGGGATGTACTTCATCAGCTCCCTGATGCTGTACTCCAGCTCCTTCCCGTCATTGAGTCCCTTGCAGAGCACGATCTGCCCGTTCATATGGATGTCGGCCTCCATGAGCCTGTCCACCTTCTTCAGGGCCTCCCCGGCGAAGCGGTTGTTCAGCATCCTGCAGCGGAGCTCCGGGTTCATGGCGTGGAAAGAGATATTGATGGGCGAGAGCCGGTATCTGCAGATTCTGTCGATATCGTGGTCCGACATGTTGGTCAGGGTCACATAATTCCCCTGCAGGAAGGAGAGCCTGGAATCGTCGTCCTTGAAATACAGGGTGTCCCGCATGCCGGGGGGCATCTGGTCGATGAAGCAGAATACGCACTTATTGTGGCAGTGCCGGTACTCGTCCATCAGGCCGCTCTCGAACTCCAGCCCCAGATCCTCGTCATAGTCCTTGTCCACCTCCAGGAGCCACTGCTCCCCGTCAGGCTTCTCCAGGAGCAGCTCGATATAGGTGTCTTGCATCATGAACTGGTAGTCGAAAACGTCCTCCACTTCCATGCCGTCGATGGCGACCAGCCTGTCGCCGGCTGCGATCTCCAGTTCCTCCCCAATGCTTCCGGGCATCACCCGCTTTACGATATGGGCCTTGTTCTCCATGTGCCTCATCTCTCCTCTCCCGGAACGGCCGCTTTCTCTTTTTTTACGAAAAAAGACGGCCGCTGCTCCTTTTACTTATATTACAAGAAATCCCTTGACGTGTCACTAGCGTAAGATATAAAATATAGGTACAACATGTTTTTTACATCATTGGAGGACATATGCCTAATTTACATGAGATTGAGAACGCCATGCCCGTAGCTCCTTTAAAAATCATCGCCCTCTCCTCCGCACGGAAAATGGGAGAACGAGTCAACGATTATCTGGTGGAATTCCGCAAAAACATCCATAACGACAAGGTAAAGACTGACCCGGCCTTTCAGGGCTACAGCGAAGACAACTATCTGGCAGAGGTGGAGACGCCCCGCTTTGGAAGCGGCGAGGGCAAGGCCTCCATCCAGGAATCCATCCGCGGCAAGGATCTCTTTTTGCTGGTGGATGTGTGCAACCACAGCATCACCTACAATATACATGGATTTACCAACCATATGTCCCCGGACGACCTTTACCAGGATCTGAAACGGGTCATTTCCGCTTGCAATGGCAAGGCCCACCGGATCAATGTCATCATGCCTTTCCTCTATGAGGGCAGGCAGCACAAGAGGAACGGCCGGGAATCCCTGGACTGCGCGTTCGTCCTGCGGGAGCTGCGGGACATGGGCATCGCGAATTTCATCACCTTTGACGCCCATGATCCCAGAGTACAGAACGCGATTCCCTTAAACGGCTTCGACAATTTCACCACCCCTTACCAGTTCATCAAGGCGCTGCTGAATTCCGAGGACGACTTGATTGTGGACAAAGACCACCTGGCGGTAATCAGCCCCGATGAGGGAGCGCTGGATCGTGCCATCTATTTCGCCACGGTTTTAGGCGTAGACACCGCCATGTTCTATAAGCGCCGGGACTATTCCACCATCGTGAACGGCCGCAATCCCATCGTGGCCCATGAGTTCCTGGGGGATAATATAGACAGCAAGGACGTCATCATCATAGACGACATCATCTCCTCCGGCCAGAGCATGCTGGACACCGCCAGACAGCTGAAGCGGATGAATGCCAGGCGGGTCTTCATCTGCTGTACCTTCGGGCTGTTCACAGACGGCCTGGAGTCCTTCGATGAGGCCTATGAGAAGGGGTACTTCGACAAGGTGGTCGCCACGGACCTCACCTACCTGCCCTCTGTGCTTTACAGCAGGCCCTATTTCATCGAGGCGGACATGAGCAAGTTCGTGGCCTCCCTGATCGACTTCATGAACCACGATGCCTCCCTGGCCAACGCGCTCACGCCCACCGACAGAATCCAAAGCATCCTGGAGTCCTACAACAACCGACAGGATTTCGATATGAATTAGGAACCAGCCCCTCAGCGCGCTCCGGTGTCGTCTGCGGGGCTTTCGCTGTACTCCGGAAAGGCCAGCAGAACCTTGAACAGATCCCCGTCCATCAGGATCTCGAAGCTGCCCCCGTGGACCTGTACCAGGCTCTTTGCGATAGAGAGCCCCAGGCCGCTGCCCTCCGTGCTGCGGGAGGAATCCCCTCGGATGAACCGCTCCGTCAGCTCCTCCGGCCGGACGCTCATCTGCTGTCTGGAGATATTCTTGATGGATACCTCTATCCTTCCCTCCTGCTTCGTCGTCTGGATGTAGACCCGGGTGCCCTCCATGGCGTACTTGCAGATATTGTTGAACAGATTCTCCACCACCCGCCACATCCTGCGGCTGTCCGCGTAGATGTAGGCCGGCACATCGCCGTCCTCGAACACCACCTGCAGGCTGCTCTCCTCCAGCCTCTCGGAAAACTCCCCGATTCCCTGGTTCAAAAGCTCCGTCAGGTTCAGCTTCTCCTTCTCCAGCTCGATGCTGCCGGAGGAGATCCGGGAGGCCTCCACCAGGTCGTCGGTAAGCTGCTTCAGGCGCTGGGCCTTGCTGTCCAGGATGTCGATATATCCCCTGGCAGGTTCCTCCTGGATATGCAGACGTTTCAGCAGGTCCACATAGCTGATGATGGATGTCAGCGGTGTCTTCAAATCATGGGACACATTGGTGATCAGCTCCGTCTTCAGGCGCTCGTCCTCCATGCTGGTCTTCACCGCCCTGCGGATGCCCTCCCCAATATTGTTCACCGCAATCGCCAGCTCCCTGCTGGAGCCGTGGAGGCTGTCCGCGTCCACCTTGAACTCCACCTCTCCGTCCCGTATCCTGCCTATGCCCTCCTCGATCTCCGCCTGTTCTGCGTTGCGCCGGGAGAGGAGCACGCCCACGATTCCGTCCACAGCCACCATGGCCAGCAGGAGCAGGAAGGCGTATATCCTCCTGTTCCACAGCTTATATACCGCTGCCATCCCTGCCAGGTTGGAAAAAAGGAACAGGTTATAGGGCAGCAGCGTGCTGATCATGGAGCTCTTGTGGCGGAGGATGAACCTGACGGTATTCTCGATTCCGCTGTACAGAAAGTGCAGGAAGCTCCCCTTCCACAGTCCGCCCACCCGCATCCGCCGCACCATGCTGTACCAGATCATGTCAAAGCCCATGCTGGCATATATGCCGAAGGCCGCGAACAGGCCATAGCGGTACAGCCTCGTCAGCTCCACGCCGAACAGCTTCGTTGGCATGACCTGGGCCGTCTCGGCAATGTCCACCAGGATTCCGTATCCCAGCCAGCCGCCGTAGACAAGCCCCGCCGCCAGAAGCAGGAGCAGCTCCGTCCAGAGCTTGTCAAAGCGGTTCAGATAGCAGATCCGCTCCCCGTTCCCGCCGGGGACCATGCCGGCCACACAGGTCAGATAGATGCCGATGCCCAGCCAGAACAGCGCCAGAACCCCAATCAGGATGATAAAGCGTCCCACATTCGGCACGATTTTCTGATACACCGCGTTGGCTGTGTGGAAGGAGTCCCCCTGGATGGTGTACTTGGAATCCACCCCAAGCCAGATATGGGTGGTGTCCGGGTAGGCATAGCTGTACACGCTGATGTAGTCGTCTATCTCCTCCTCGCTGAATATCGTATTCCCCATGAACACCAGGCTGTCCGGATAGTAGATCAGATAGCGCCTGTACTCATTAAAGGACTCCGTGACCTCATTGTCCGGCAGCTCGGCCAGGTCGGGCACATTGGTATAGGTGCACATGCCGTCGTCCGTCATCATGCGCACCATGTATTTCACATTGCTGTTGGCCCCTCTGTAGGCCTCATTGCAGAGCTGATAGCGCTGGTAATTGATGGTAAGGCTCTCCACCGCCGCCACCACGTTCTCCTGGAGCTTCATATATTCGAGCCAGTTCCGGGCATAGGCCGTGAGCTGCTTCTTGCCCCCCACGCTTGTGTAGCGGCAGTTCAGCATGGGGATGAACACGGTCAGGCTGCCGTCGTCCTCTCTGGATATGTCTATGCCGTCTGGATTCTGGGACATGATATGGGCGAACACCATGTCCTCCAACTGCTCCTGGGTGCTCTCCTCCAGGGCCTGCGACAGCGCTGTAATCTCCTCTGCGCTCTTCCCGTAGCGCTCCGCCTGGACCACCGCCCCTTCCTCCAGGTCCGCGCCGTCCGCTGCCACGCCCTCCTCCGTCTCATCCTCCTGGGCATCGCCCACATGGTAGAAGCCGTCGAAGCTGAGCTGGCCGAACTGGTCCAGCTTGAAATTCTCGGGATAGATGCAGTTGCCGAAATAGTTCACGAACTCCGACATGCTCATGAAGCGATTCGTATACTCCACGCCGGACTTCCCCCATTTGACGATGTCGTCCAGCGTATAGACCACCGTGAGAGGGCCGCCGGAATCCTTCCCGATCTCCTTTGCATATGCCGTCACGTCGATTTTCTTGGAAGGATCCAGGATGCCGTCCGTCTCCAGCTGCCCCTTCAGGGCCACAAGCTGGGTGATGTCGGATACCGCGTTCCGGAACAGGTCATGGTAGATTTCGGATTCCTCGAATTCCAGTCCCGTATCGATGGGAAAAATCCGATACACTTTGGGCCCATCGATGGAGTCCACCGCAATATAGGAGTTCAGAAGCAGATACGCCAGAGCCGTCATGATGCCGGCCGCCAGCAGGTGCTGGAGCAGCTCCAGGCAGAATCTCTTTAATGTGGTCCTTTTCATCGAATGCTCCTCTACTGCTTGTCGATTTTGTAGCCCACGCCCCAGACTACCTTCAGATACCTGGGCTCCCTGGGATTAATCTCTATCTTCTCCCGGATATGGCGGATGTGCACGGCCACAGTGTTGTCCGCTCCGATGGCGTCCTCGTTCCAGATGCTCTCGTAAATCTGGTCGATGGAGAATACCCGGCCCTGGTTCTTCATCAGGAGCAGCAGGATATTGTACTCGATCGGAGTCATCTTCACGGGCTCCCCGTCCACCATCACCTGCTTGGTGTCATCGTTGATGACCAGACCTCCCACCTGGTAGACGGACTTGCTCTCCGCGTTCAGGCTCCCCAGGGAGGTGTACCGGCGCAGGTTGGACTTGACCCTGGCCACCAGCTCCAGCGGATTGAAGGGCTTCGTGATATAATCGTCCGCGCCGATGTTCAGGCCGAGAATCTTGTCCGTATCCTCAGACTTGGCGGACAGCATGATGATGGGGATGCTGCTGTACTCCCGAATCTTCAGGGTGGCGCGGATACCGTCCAGCTTCGGCATCATGATGTCCATGATCAGAAGGTGGATCTCCTCCTTCTTCAGCAGGTCGATGGCCTGCTTCCCGTCATAGGCCTTGAAGATGCAATGCCCGTCCTGGCTCAAATAGATCTCTATCGCGTCCACGATTTCCCGGTCGTCGTCACACACAAGTATATTCGCCATATCTCATCACTCCGTTTTTCCTGAAATACCCCCGCATTTCCATGTAACCATATCTTTTTTAAATGTTATATACGCAAAATCTGAATGTTTTCTTAATCTTTCAATGCCAGGAACGCGGCCAGACTCCCTCTCCTGCCGCCGCTGGCCCTGTGGGAGAACAGATATCCGCTGTTGTGGCAGGTGCAGATGTCCGTCACGGCGATATGGGCAGGAAGAAGACCTGCTTGTCTTAAAATCAGTTCATTGGCCAGCCAGAGATCCAACTGGTACTTCCCCGGCTCCCTTCCGGGAATGGCCACCGCCTTCCCCAGCATCCGGATGAACTGTTCCGCCACGTCCCCGCTGACCTCATAGCAGTCCCGGCAGATGGAGGGGCCTACGGCCGCGTAAATCTCCTCCGGCCTGCTCCCGAACCGCTCTCCCATGGCCTCCACCATCCGCGCCCCCATCCTGCCCGCAGTGCCCCGCCAGCCGGAATGAGCCAGCCCGACGGCGCGATGTACGGGATCCACGAAGTAAAGGGGCACGCAGTCCGCGTAGAAGGTGTTCAGCACCAGGCCCGGCTCATCCGTCACCATCCCGTCCACGTCCGCGTAATCCCGGGGGCGCAGGATGCCCTTGCCCTTGTCCGCCGAGGTCATGCGGCGGATGTTGGTGGTGTGGGTCTGGTGGGACGCCACCATGTCCTCCACCCGGCAGTCCAGCACCCCGGCGATGCGCCTGTAGTTCTCCAGCACGTTCTCCCGGTTCTCGTCCCTGTCCACGCTGAAATTCATGGTGGCGCATTCTCCCCTGCTCACTCCCCCCAAGCGGGTTGTGAACAGGTGCTTTACGATCCCGGTCCGCTCCAGCAGCGGGAACGTCAGATATTCCAGAGGCTCCCCGCCCTCCGTCAGCGCGAGGTCCTGCCGCACCGGCCGCTCGCTCCGCCCCTGCTGGGCCCGGCCCTCCGGATCCACGCCCTGTCCTGGCTGCCCGCCCCTTTCTGTCCGCTGTATCTGAAACATAGCCCTCCACCTCCCGTCAGTATCCCCGTGCATAAATATGCGGAAAAGCGTTCTGCACCCACTGTATCTCGCTGCCCTGGATGCCCACCACGTCATATCTGACGCCCGTTCCGTCTCCCAGCCCGTGGACATACCTGTAGTAATCCGCCACCCTGCAGATCCTAAGCTGCTTGCGATAGTCCACTGCCTCCAGGGCATAGCCCTTTTCGGAGGCGCTGCGGTACTTCACCTCCACGAACACCAGATATCCCCGGTGGCGGCAGATCAAATCGATTTCGCCCTGCCTACAGCGGAAATTGGTCTCCAGCACCTGCATGCCCTTCCCCGTCAGATATTCCGCGGCCTGTCTCTCCTTGTCCGCTCCCACCCTGCGCTTGTTCAAAAATCCGCTACCTCTTGATCTTCCCCTTGATCTTGTCCATGGAATCCACGAACACCAGTATCTCCGCCACCACCTCGTACAGCTCCGGCGGTATCATGTCCCCGATGTCCAGCCGGGACAGCGTGTCCGCCAGCTTGTCGTCCCTGTGCACCGGCACATCGCTTTCCCGGGCTTTTTCGATGATCTTCTCGGCCAGGATCCCCCGGCCGCTGGCGATGACCCTGGGTGCCGCGTCCGAGGGGTCGTATTCCAGCGCGATGGCCTGTTTCAGCTTCCCGTCCTTTTCTCTCTTTCCGTCCATATCCCCACCCCCTTGTATCGCTGCATCGCTGCAAGTCCGGAAGAACGCTTCTCTTGCGTTCTCTTTTCGCTTTAGGTGCGCACGTCAAAGGCATATCTGGAGAGCATGACGCCCCTCTCCTGCTTCAGAAGCGGCTCCAGCCCGCCTTTCGCCGGGGTCTGCTCCTTCTTCTCCTCCCTGACGGCCATGGCGTAACTGCAGTCATAGCCCCTGGCGCGCAGACGCTCCGTCAGGATGTCCATGTGGGCCGCCATGAAATCTATCATCTCTTCGTCCCGGAGATAGAACTTCGTGCTCACCTTGCTGCTCTGCATGGCCACATAGACATCCACCGATCCCAGGTTCTCCATGTCCAGATGCAGCAGGGCGCTGACATTCCCGTCCTTCTTCGCCAGGTTCTTCTTGTTGGTATAGACGTATAGATCCCCGTGGGCATCCCGCTGCTGCAGGCGCAGGGGAAGCTGTACATAGCTGTACATCTGGTTGAGCTGCTGCAGGAAGTCCACGCTCTGGGACAGGGAGGCCGTGGCGCGGAAAGCCTCCGTGCCGTTCTGTCCCGCATGCTCCAGGGCCGTGGCCAGCCCCTTCAACTGTCTGTCCAGCCTACGGTACAGCTCCTCCACCCTGCCCGGGACGGCCAGCTCCTCCGGCCGCAGCACCCAGTCCCCCTTCAGGGCGCCGGCGAAAAACGCCCGGAAATTCTCCCCGGAAAACAGCCGCTCCAGGGCCTGCATGGCACCGGCGGAGGTCCTTGCGCCCTCCGCCAAGCTTCCCAGCTTCGTAAAGAGCTGCAGCGCGTCCGCCTGGCCCCCCGCGAACTGCAGGATCTGGCTCCGCAGGTCGGAAGCCTCCTGGGGTGTCAGGTCCAGCTGGTCTACCAGGGCCATGGCCTCCTGGGCCACAG
>OFGG01000865.1_pt1 | contig 22937 bp, 30 predicted proteins | sample 1521701 | NCBI WGS metagenome assembly OFGG01 (sample SAMEA3504081, study PRJEB24116) | mouse gut metagenome | biome: mouse gut; feature: mouse-associated habitat; material: faeces | place: Denmark | collected 2011
ACATTATTACCTCGGGATGAATTAATGTAGTTGGAATTTCTCCCGGGAACTATAGTTTAATTCATTCCTATATGTAAGCAATGCTCTTGTAGCTTGTCCGTTGTCATCAACATTAATCTTGAACTTCACTAATTTACCTTGATTATTAGTGATTTCCGCAACAATTTTATTGATTTCCTGTTTAACGGCATTTGCATCTGATAGATCAAATTTAAACGGAACCTTTACACCAGTTGCATTGATTCCAGAAGATAACTGCCTGTTAATAGCTTCTGTCTGTTGCTTAATTGTAGTAGTGTCAATCTGCACTCCTACCTTCAAATTCTTTGCAATAATATTTAATTGCGACTGAATTTGTTTCTGTGACTGCTCTAAATTTAAACCGCCTGTTACTTGTACAGATTTGCCATCAGATAATGCTTTGGCAATCTGTTTTAGTTGTTTATCCATCTGCGCTTGTGTGGCAGATATGTCTAAACCTAATGTAAATAGATTATTAGATGTATCCATATTTAAGTAAGTCTCCTTTTAATAGTCGATATGAATTTTAATATTGAAGTAGTTTTCCTGTTCAAAACGTTCAACGGCTCTTTCCAGAAAATGACCGCCCTCACGATAGCCAAAATAGGGAATGTCTTTATGCCATCCGCTTTTAACCTGATACCCTTCATTCATTAAAAGAAGTGCGTTTACTTCACCATCTCCCCATAGGGATTTGTGCATGGCTACATCTGTTTGTTTTATTCTTATTGTAAGTTGCATACCAGAAGTATCTATGTCAACATAATCTTCCGCATATATGGAATCCCTCATTGCATAAGTCCTTTGATATACTACAGGTGAATATGACATATACCAATCGTCAATCTCTTCCTGTAAGATTTTCAGGAATCTTTTGGCTTCATACTTCATCTGTTGCTCAAAAGTCCTTCCATTTGGCAATCGCAACTTTCTAATATCAATCTTAATCAAACTATGCTTCACACTCCTTTCTCAATATTTGTCTGATTTTCATTGATGATATTTGGTAATATTGCACATTGCTCTCATAGCTGTTTTTATGGTATTGTTATAAAGGTTTTTGTACCATAAAATTGGAAAAACAATAAATACAAAGTATAACATCATTGAGGTTTACCATTCAAAAAATCTTCAACTCTTTTTATCTGGATATTTGTCAGCGTATAATGTCCAGACAGCCATTGCGATAATTGAGTTGGATAAATCCCAATCAAAGATGCAAGATACTTTTTCTTTATACCATTTTCTGCTAGATGTTCTTTTACCTTTGCTTGTAAATCCATCTCAAATACCTCCTTTTCTTAATGGTAAGTGGAAAAATTGATTTTTCTAAATAAAATAATCTTCTTTTTCCTATATTCATTTGGACATTTTTATTTAAGCATATTGAAAATGCCTATAAATATAACGAATAACAGCCATATCCGCTAAGATACGACTGCTACTTTTTTCGTTTTTACAAGCAATTCAGAATATCTTCACATGCCTTTTTGTAATCATCCATTTCTACTATGCTGACATCATAATCTTTTGGTGCTATTTTTTCATAGATTACTTTAAACCTTATATTATCCATTTTGTTTTGGTTAATATCTATCACACCAAGCAGATACAATTCCTTTAATCTATTTTTCATATTTTTCCTTTGATAATCCGTGAAATTACACAATTTAGATAGATTGGAGAAATTCAGCCCATTGTTCCTGTTGTTATGTATTGTCAAAGAATTTATAACATGACAAATTTGTTTATTCTTGCCTACTGGTCGATTTGATTCCATACGCTTACTTATTATCATCAGCACTGCATACAATTTCTGTAATTCAGTGATATATTTCTCAGAAATACCAAATTTCAGTAATTTTTCACTGCATATTTTTTCACGAATCAAATCAATATCATCATCTCTCACAATAATTTCTGAATACTTTTTATCCTTGTCCTCCAGCTCTGCAATATGAAACTCTTTTTCTTTTTGGTATTTAGCAAACTTCCGTTTTTTTAATTCTTTTGTTTTTCCTGCCTTTTGCACAATAGTTGAAAAATCCAAGTCACTGTCTGTATAATCTTCTTTTGATCTTCTGATCATTTCTCTCTCAAAGCAATTCCAAAGAATATTTTTCGCACTGTCATTATCCATCAATTCAGGTTCACGATAACACATATATATAATGCAGTTCAAAACCTTATTTATACTCTTCTCTTCTGATAACTTACATATTTTCAAAAGTTCATTTCTTGCATAGATATAAAAATAGCGGTAATGGCTCATACGCTCGTCTTTACTTTCTTCCGAATTATCATCTTCCATAAGTTGCTTATATAAATCGGCATTTTCGTCTGAAAGTTCAATCAATTTTTTCCTTATCTCAATATACAAATTAGAAGTTTCGTTTGGTTTTTCAGTTACAAACATTTTCAAAAACTTGTTTAAATCAAATATATTCTCTGATATTTTAGTATCAATCTCTTGTAACCTATTCTCCATATAATGACAAATACGATTAAGATTTACATCACTATCAGAAAATTTCAATTGTTTGTCAATAACATCTGCCTGTCCATCAGAATAGAATTTCGCATTATCAATTCCTTCTCTTTCTGCTTTCATCTTCTTCTCATTTTGGGGCAAGTATTTCATGAAGTATGGCTTTAATATTTTATATGTTCTCAAAAAATCTTCAATTTCTTTCGGGATAGGTTCAAACTCCCCTGTCTTTGCTGCATCAATGGTAAGCTGACCTACAATATCCATGATTTTTATATATTGCATTACTTTGTCTCTGTCAATTATTGTTTGGTCAATTCCCCATAGATTAGTCACCCTGTCTATGACGGAACCTATATATCCACCAATAAGAATAGATTTCTTCCGACTGTAGTAACCCTGTTACCTTTTTACCAAAAGCGTACTGTGCAAGTGCATATATATCTGGTGTAAGAACCTGATAATTGCCAGCAATATAAAATTTGCCCGATAATACACGACTTATAATCCCTTTAATATCTTCCTTTACTTTTCTTTTGAAATAATCATCCGCAAAAATAATAGGTTTATTTATATCTGAAGCATAATAAACCGCCCTATAATAAGGTGGTATTCGTTTCCATCCCATTTTATTATGCTCTTCTTCATCTGCTGTACAGCTTCTAAATTTTAAAAACTCGTTTACATCACAGGATATTTCTTTCATCATATCCACTGTATTTTGAGAAAATGTCTCAATTTCTGTGTTCTCAAAATTTACTGTCAATAAATGCTGGTAAGCAGTAAGCATTCTCCTTTTAATATCACATACATCTTCTGAATACTCGCTTATATTAAAAGTACGCTTATAACTACACTCTATTTCTTTTGTATCTTCGCTGTTTTCATCCTTTTTATAGAAAATGACTGGTTCATCAAATATCTTTCTCCACTTCTCAATATCATTATCAAAAAAGCTGATAAATTTTGCCTGACTTTCTGTAAGGATAATATCTACAGATTCTTTTCTAAGATCATGCCTTTTACCTTTTATATCTGTAATTATCCATCCATTTTCCTTTGCGAATAGTTTAATATCAAACGTATATAAATTACCCTTAATGCCCGGAATCACCCTAATCTGAAACGCTGCCGGTATATAACGCTTTTCATATTTGTTTCGTATATCCAATTCTTCTGCCCATTTTTTAGCACATTCTACTGATACCAGTCCAGCACCATCAAAGGGCATAATCCCCCCACCATCAGGATTATATAACCTCTTATCATTATTTTTGACAGAATACTCTTTGATATATTTATCCTTTTCATCATTACCTGATTTCCAATTGGGATTAAGTTTCTTTGTCTGAATTACCGTATCAAATGTATCGTCCACATCACGCTTAAAATCTTTTATCACTACTATATTTGGAACATACTTTACAGGTTTTGAATCGGTACTTGGTAAACCATAATAACTATTCCACTTTGCATATCCCTTTTTGTAATATGGATAACCATTGATTGCTGAATAATCATCTATTCCACCCAACATTATTTTATCTATTTTTTCAAATAAATCTTCTCTGATAAATAAGGCTTTCTTCCCTCTGTTGTGTCCACTTCCAACGATTACCCTTTTAAAACGCTCTACGATTGGATTTTTATTCTCATCAAAACATTGTACTAATTTAAATTTAGGGGTTAAATTTTTACCATCTAAATCCTTCTTGCCTTTATTAGCGTCTATCCATTTCCAATGTTGAAGAATCATAATTCCATCATTTTGTTTTAAACTATTGTATTTTGGAATATTATATCTGACATTTAATGATATAAGCCCTTCTACATATACCAGTTCCAGCCTACCATACCGTTCAGTATGTATATGTTGCTTATCTATAGCTTCTATTGCTCTTATCAGTTCACTATCATTAACGGTATGTTTATATTTTCTAACATTTTTATCATTTTCAATATATCTTACAATGTTGTTTCCTGTATCGCCTTTTAATTCAATGCTTCTTATTACCTTCTGTATGATGTTTCTAATAGTTTCTCCCTCCGATCAATACTGTTTGGCCGCTTATTGAAAAATACAAATAAAATACAGTACTAAACTACCTTACCATATTTTTTTGCCATTTTTATTGCAAATATACCTGCATCAGCTTCAGTTTTAAATCCTCCCCAATACTTATTTATGCCATTAATAAACATGCGAACGCAATAATAATTTCCATTTTTCCTAACATATTTATATTGTTTCTTGTATGTAAGCCCTAATTTACTCGCTCTTGAACGAATAGATATTTTAGTTCTATTTAGTATTTTTTCAAGTTCATTTATGTCCACTTTGTTATACAAATCTTTTATTATATTATCTTCATCTTTTGACCATTCTCCCTGATAAGCTCTACCTAAATTATTTGCATTTGCAAACTCTCTAATGTTCTTTTTACTTGCATGAATATTAAAATTACTTTTTATAAACTCTAAACTATATTTGCCATAATATTTTTTTACTATTTCTTTATCATTTTCTGATAATGCATTATATAATAATCCTAATTTATATGCCTTACTTGCCACAGAATTCTCAGGACGTCCTAAAAATTCTGCTGTTTTCTTAATACCATAATCTGGAAATAATTTAATAAGATTTTCAATTTCGCTTTGTCTCCATTTATCGCGAACACTATTTATCTTATTATCAATTTCACTAAATACATCCATACATTCTTGAACACAATCAACTACATCAAATTTACCTATCTCAAATTCCTCAGAACAATCAGAAAATTTTCTGGATTGCCTTTCTTTCATCTTTTCTTCTAATTCACTCTTCAAATTAAAAGATTTTAAACTATTGAAATTACTAACAAGATCAAGGATCACTCTCTGTTCATTACTACCGGCATCAATAGCACGTCCAATCTGCTGATAATAAATAATATTAGATACGGTTGTTCTAAGCAGAATACACCCATGCACTTCGTCAAGATGCAGACCTTCATTAAGTTTGTCAATAATAAAGAGCAATTTTAATCCTTCTTCTTTATTATTTTTAAAGTTTTCCAAGTTCTTTCTTACAGCACTACTATCAGAATAATAAGGATACTCAAAAATTTTACCGTTATATCCAGCATCCCTAAACCAACCAATAACAACATCTTTCATAGCATACAAATGTTTCTTGTCTTTACAAAACACAAGATATTTCCCATTATAGTTAGTGATATACTTCTTAATAATCTCCGGTACGCCATTTGCCTTTTCTAACTGTTTTTTGGCAGCTAATAATTCCTTTTGTAATTCAACTTTTTCTTCATCCGAATTTTTAGCATGAACAATCTTGGCATTCATCTTTTGATATTCTCCTTCAAATGTGTATAAAGCTGATACATACAATGGCATAACTGGAATAATCTCTCTCACAAGTGCCTCCGCTAAAGAAATATCACAAGCCTTATTCCCACTAAAATATTCTTCTGCCATATCCCTACCATCAGCGCAACGTAGAGGCGTAGCAGTTACGCCAAATACCTTTGAATCTGGGTGCGAATCAACCAGTGCTTCAAACTTCTGCCCCCATGTTTTAGCACCTGTTCTATGTAATTCATCACATATAATCAGATCAGCTTCAATAGTAGAAATCCCTTCTTCTGTCATTCTGGCTAATTTCTGATATGTATAGAAAGTTGCGTTATTAAGACCAAACTGTTTCATTCTCTTCTTAGTCTGCTTAATAATTTCATTATTAGGAGCAAATATTACTGCAACTTTACTTTCATCATTGAATATCTCTAACAAGCGCAAAATAAGAAAAGTCTTTCCAGTGCCAGTTGCCTGAATAGCACAGCATTTTCTTTCTGTCTTGTAAAATTCAAGAATCTTTTCAATCGTTTCTCTGTTGTGTGGTTTCAAATCGTCTTCTACCCTCATAGAATTTATCCTCCTAAATTACTCTCTATATTATTTTTCTCTTTTTTATTTCTCCATTTTCTAACAATATAAATAATAAAATTTTATCTATTTTTCTAAGAATCTAACAAATTTCCGTACAAAAAAGAAAACTTAGAACAATTCCACTTCTGGGAATGCTCTAAGTTTATACTTCTCTATCTGCTATTCGGTTTTCACATCATTTGAAATCACGAATCTGTGTATAGATTTACAGAAAAAATACCAACCATCTTGTTATTGGTGCTGGTAAACATCCGCCTATTTATTTTTAATATGTCTCAGTCACATTTTTTATAACTTCCTACTCACCTTGTCCATTTGCTTTGTTTTCTTCATTTGTTGTGCCTATCTGATACGCTTCATCTGTAACTGTACTTCTCTTACTTTCTTCAATCAAATCATCAATTACCACCAAGATATATTTTCTCCATTTATATACCGAATCAAATATATCTCTCCTCATAATCCATATAAGCAAGCAAACTATAACTATTAAAAGTACCATATTTATCAACATATTCCCTATTGTTCCCATATTCGGTATTAATTCGTGAATAAAACCAAAAGACGTAAACAAAAGGGACAAAAGGGATACAATAAATACATAATATTGCATACCGTCATTTTCTTGTGCTTCTGCTTTAAACATAAGGTATATATCTGTATTATTTTTATATTTTTCTTTCAATTTCTTTCTTACGTAATCTACTTTATTTGCTTGATTGGCAGAAAGCTCATTACAAAAGATTTTTAACTCATTTTTTTACTTATAATGCTTTCACTTATAACTGCTTCATTCGTTGTGTCAGTCTCTTCGCTCCTGTTTTTATTACTCAATTCTTCCAATTTAAAATGAACAGCTTTTAATAGGAACGTTTTTTGTTCTATCAATTTCTTTCTTCTAACAGAATACACTATCAACAATAAAGCAGATGCCATTAAAATCCAAAAAGCCCCATTTTTAATCTCATCAGGAAATAAAGAAACTGCTCCAATGACTACCGCATAAGTAATTGCCACAATTGAATAAAATGCAGTATTATTTAACTCAGCTTCTAAGAACAAATCAACTCCTTAATTTCTTCAATGTTAGCTTTTTTGCATAATATATTTTCATCAATCCAATCATTTATACCTTTGAAGTCTTTATCCTTGCATTGTTTCATTATATAATCTATTTTTTCTTTGTTTTTATTCATATGTATCTCCTTAATTTATAAAATGAATATATATTTCTTCATCTCTTAGTTTATAAATTGTATTTAATTTATTATAATCATACCACACCACCCATTAATATTCAATCGTTTATTTATTATTGTCTTGTAATCTTTTTTTCTATTACCTCAACGTCCATCAACTGATGACTCTTTTTCTTTTTACCTTGTGTAAGTTCCTTATAACCAGCATTAATACTTTTCTCACCAGATAATACTTCTTGTTTTAATGTTTCGTTATCAGAATCAAGGATTTTCTTGCCCATTGAGTATGTTTTTCCTGATACACCAGCAACAGACGCTAATTTGTCTCGTACATCTATTTTGTCTATCATTGATGAAGGGGTTGGTAAATTTACCAAAGGCTTATTAGCGGAAACAAGTCCGCCTTTTCTGCCTCCTTCTTCTAGGTTTTTTGTGCTTGCCTTTCATATATGGGTCTATACTTCTCAGCAACAGCAATTCTCTGGATAGGGGAGAGGTTACGTCTTTCCAATTGAATATCAAGCATCCATTCCATAACTTATCCCACAACGCATTTATCCGCCCAAATTCCCCCTATCCACCTCACCCCTATCAATTCCCCACCCACACTATAAAAATCCGAAATAAGCCGAAAAAATATTTATCTACATTATGATCGGAAGGTAATATGAAGCCAGAATGCCCAACTATTGAAAGAGGGATTTCATTGGTAAAAATTCGCAAGTTATCCATTCCATTTACTCACTTGATATGCTACAATACAAAAAAGGGGAAAGGAGAATTCTCATGAATAAAAAGTTACAAGTTTTTGTTTCATCTACATATACTGATCTCATTGAAGAACGTCAAGCTGCTGTTGAAGCTATTCTTGATGCTGGCCATATTCCTGCTGGAATGGAATTATTTAAAGGTGGTAAATCTCAGATGGAAACTATTCGTAAATGGATAGACGAATCTGATGTTTATATGCTTATTCTTGGTGGACGCTACGGTTCTATTGAAGAAGAGTCTGGATTAAGTTATACAGAGCTTGAATATAGGTATGCTATTTCTAAAAAAATGCCTGTTTTTGCTATTATTTTAGACGATAGCTTTCTTTTTACAAAAGCAGCATCAGGTGGAAAAGATGCAATTTTTGAAAAAGATAACATTGTTAAATATGATTTTTTTAAAAATTATGCTAAAACAAAAATAGTTAAATTTATTAAAAATGTAGATCAGATTTCTGCTGTAATACATGGACAATTAAATAATCTACTGGCCGATTCTGATTATAGTTTAATAGGCTGGGTACGCAGTAATACCATCACTCATCAAGAGGTCTCTTCCTCCAATTTGACATATGAACAATTATATTTGCTTATTAAAGGAAAAACTTTTACTATCAACACATCATTACTACCTAATTATAAAACCAATAAAATTGTTAAAATTGATGGTGTATCTTGTTTCATGAAAATATATTCTAATTTTAGTGATGGTAAAAAAATGCAAGTAGAACAGGAAATTTTAGATTCCGTTTTTTCTTTTTATATAGGACTTGGATTACTAAATGCATCTCATGAGCAAAACAAACCATATACAATAAAAATAACTGTTGATGGTTTAAAGCTTTTTACATATATATATGAAAAACTGACATTATTACAACAGCATTAAATTTCCTAATCTATTTACACTCCAGTGCCTTTGGCCTCCCACAACCAAAGGCACTATTTTATTTGATTTTTGTATCGTTAATTGTTTGAATCCTTCCCATAACCCATCACTTTCTGAACTTATAAATTTCATCTCCGGTTTTCAAAACTTTTTTACATTGAATGTTCTGTACCTTTTTCCAATCGCATACAACTTCTGATTCTTTTCTGCCACTAAATTGAGCAATGATATCTTCTCTTGCCAACTCACCCGAAAAAATATATCCGCATTGTCCGACTTTCAGATGTCTTTTTGCGAACCATTCAGCCACTGCTTCATTTCTACTCCAGGATAAGCCTTTATAATCATCTATATCCACACCACGATAAACAGTAATTACTTTGGGTACTTGCTTTGGCATCCCATAGCCGTTTGATTTGTCTGCCATTTTCATCAACTTCAGAATCTTTGTTTTACTCATTCCCATATTATGAAATTTTTCTAACATAACCCACCTGTTAAAAAGTGTATCCGCTATATCCTGTTCTGGCAAATACTTTTCTTTGTGAATTACGTTCAGATAATTCAATGTGTCTCCTTTGCCAATAACATATAAAATCTGAACTAAGCTCTCACACTTATCTAGTTTTTCAAGCTGATCCTTAATGTACTCTGTATCGTATTCTCCATACTGCAGATAATTCTTAGTAAATTCCTTTAAGTCATTAAAACACTTGTCCACACGTTATATACCTCACTTTTAGCAATATCTGCTTGCCTCCATTTAGATGCTAACCGCCACTACCATTAACCATTAATCAGCCTAACTCTATACTCCGCAAATTCTTCAACAGGAAACACTTCATTCTCTGGAACATCAGCAATAGATAAATCTGTTTCTGTTGCTTCTATAGCTAAATTCCTAAAGTCAGTATTTGTGACTCTATAAAGCTTTGTATCTGCTACTGATAAGTATTGAATCTTTGTATCGTTAATCACTTGCGTCCTCCTTATGTACATTTGCCTTATTAAATTCAATATAAAGTTCACTAATTCTTTTCGTGAATCTATCTTTATTTTGGTAAAAGTATTCTTTTGAATATCTTACATAATTCATTGTTCCCATCTGATTATTTACAAAATAAAAGAAATCCATCTGTTTATTTTCATCTTTACAGAATATATCTGTAATACATTTAATTTGATTACACCAAAAATCAAATAATTCTTTTCTCAACTGAATTTTCTTTTGTCTTTTAATTTCTGATTGTTTGACCTTTTCAACTATTCTCCCCATTAACGCCTCGTCTTTATTGAAATATTTCATATGGGTGGGAGAAATATTTTCGTATTGGTCTGGATATGCCCTGTCAATTTGTGGGTGGGACGAATTATTCGTAACCCAAGGCAAATAATAAGTCATTAAATAAGTTTCCCGTTTCTTTACTTTGCCGTCTTCTCTGTATGATTCCCTTAATGATATCTCATATCTATAACAACATTTTGTGCTATATTTAAATCTTGCCACTAAATATCCCATATGTATATTCTTCCTTTTCCTCACCCCAAAATTGTGGGTGGGTCAAATAATTTTACTGTTTAAACCAACTGCTCCTAAATCCTAATGGCAGAGATAAGGAAGTCCCATGCAATTCTCTTTATCTGTCCGACTGACAGGCCATATATCATATATTCCCTTTACCACCTAACCCTATGTACTTCTACATCCTTGAAATATTCATCCGGATCCTCGCCAGATTCAATCAGTTCTTCCCTCGCTTTTTCAATAAGCCTTTGCATTTCTTCATCAGATACACCGTATGCCCTCGCCAAATCTGAAGATGAACATACAAACTCTTCACCTGTAATCTCAGAAATCCTCCTACACATATCAAGGTAAATCATATCGTAGTTCATCCCACTTTCCAGCCCTGAATCTATGACTTCCTCTATCATCTCTTCTGTGATTCCATATTGTTTGTAATTGTTCATTATGTTCTGAATGATTAATTCTCTGGTCATATTTTTAAGTCTCCTCTATTTTTAATGCTCCAAATATTATGCGTTTATCCATATTTGCGAAATAAACTGTATAAGATGTCCCTGTAAGATTAAACATTGTATTCAACATTTTCTTTTTATGAATATAAGTTATCTGATTGTCTTTTCTATCGCTATCACCACCAATTGACAGGAAGTGACCATCTCTATCATCACCTCTATATAAGTTAATTGCCCAACCATATTCTGTATCAAACTCTATGCTATCAAAACTAAACAGTCCTTTTCCTAACAGGAACTTTGCTTCATGATTAGTATTTTCAATATCATGTTGGTAATAATAGTAATCCCATTTTTCTTTTTGGATATCTGTAATGAATTCATCTATGGATAATTTTTTTCTTCCAATATTTTAAAATTACAATCCATATTCTAATTCTCCTCTTCATCTAAAAAATATCAAAGTGAGCAGTCGTCAGACTGCGAACTAATCAGTCACCGCGCCCTTTGCGGTGGCTGCCTACTGTCAGAGACTACAAGCCTATACCAACTCATAATCATTGTCATCAACCAAAGCAATCACTTCCAACACTTCCCTTTGTGTCGCTTTATCCTTACATCCTTTTGTCATCTGGATAATCATCTTCATTGAATATATTGGCAGTAACAATGAACGCAGTTTCTCCCTATATCCCATCCACACCTGGCACTCATATTCATAACATCCATTGTATGCCTGTCCACAATTAGCCCATTTCTTCTCCAAATAGGCATTCTTACTTATTACTGGCTCACAGGCCGCTAGACATGATACCAATAATGAATCTGTCAATTTCTTATTCTGTAAATTTTCTTTATCCTGTTTTGTCATCATTAATCTGTCTCCTTATATTGTCTCCGACGGTAGGCACAGCCTAAATCCATCAAAGTCCAGCAGAGCTGTCCTTTGCTGAATTTAGTCCGTGATTATTATTGGAGCATCCTGACACATTGCTTCACCGCCCAAGGGCGGCGGCTCGCAATCTGCCAGTCTGTCCAATAATGATATCTGTTTGTAAGTGGATGGATAATATTCTGCTTTCTATTTCCCTATTCTCTTCTTTAGGGAACAGCCTCTGAAAGCCGCATAAAATGGGCATTTCTAAAGCCAAATGTGGATTTTTTTGTCGCCATTTTCCACATTTTCCTTTTATGCGATACTTTTCAACTCTTTACATTCTCCCATCCATACTTTCAGCAGAATTCTCATTCGTTCACTCGGAATATATATTTCAATAGGTTTTCCATCTCTTATCTGGCTTCTCCATATCCATTGTAAAAGTGCAGATAATGAAAATAAATCCTCGTCAAACTCAATATTATAGTGATCTACAAATTGTTTTACATCAGGTTGCATAAAAAAATTAATGAGATACGCTAGAGCACTCTTATCACGGTAGTTATTTGTTCCTCTTGCATTACAAGCCACAAATCCTTTAGTATAGCCTTCTCCCTTGATGTATTTACAATATGGTTTGAATACTGTATACATATTATCAATCGATTTTGTCTGTGTAATCGTTCTGAAATAGTTCTCTGTGTTCTTTTTTAATTGGTTAAAAATGGAGATGTTCTTCTTCTTTTTATCCTCATACCATGATTTTGAAAGTGGATTGGCTTTCCCTATCTTAGTACCTATGTTATTAAATTTACCATCATAAATATTGATTAAATCAACAACTTTCCTTCTTTTCTCATATTCCAATAATTTATTGTGAGGAACAATTTCTTTATTTTCGTTGAGCATGTACTTTTCATATTTTATGTTATGTATGTCAAAATATGATTTTTGAATGCTTCCATCCCATAGATATGTAAATATATAGCTTTCCTCAAAACATTTAAAAAAATCGACTGGAAAGTTCCACATTATAATCCGTGCTAATTCATCACTATTATCTTTTTTGAATCCCATTAATGATTTGAAACTACACAGTCTTTTAATATCACTATATACACCCTTATATGGCTTTTTATCTTCATTCCAAACAAGAAAACCGTCATCATCTAGTGAAACCAATTGTTCGTTAAAGATAATCTTCAAATCATCTTTACTAATTTTATATGTATCTAACACATCCAAGCATTCATCAATCATCAAAATGTAGTCTTTGCTTTTTAGTAGTTCCAGCATATCTAAATCCATCTTTTGTATTAAGGCATGAGTGGTGACAATATTTTTTTCGTTTTCTACAAGCCATCTAAAATGTTTCCATTTCGATCCCCAAGTTTCAGGATCTATGATATCAATATCTGTATTCTCTTTGTATCGTTTACATTCGTCCAATAATGGAACAATACACAAAAACTTTTTTTCTGGATTTCTATTTATATAATTGATTGCCCACGTTGATTTCCCACTCCCCATGATATCATCTAAAATTCTAACTATTCTTTCTCTGTCTACGTTGCTTAAAATAATGCGTTCCTCCAATCATTTTTCTTACTTTTTCTTCTGATATTTCCACGTAATTTCTACTCATAATAAATATTCTCTTTCCAATGGGCGAGAAGACGGTATTTATATCGTGCCACCATCTCCTTGTTTACAGTAACGATGATATGTTCTACATTTAGAACTAATCTACATAATAATTTTCCTATCTACAGTATTTATTACTGCATCCCTCCAATCTGTTTTAGTGGCAAACAAAGAATTCTCCTATCTGCCATTACCTACTTCTACATTAGATATCCAATTCTTCTCTACTTTTTCATCACATTCCAACAGTAGACAACTCAATCTCACCTCCACCTTTCATACTGATGACTACTTTCTTTCCAAAGATTCCTATTCCATCCGCTTTGCTATCTTCATACATAACATCTTCTACTATTGAAGGATTAATGTTCACAGTCTTTAGCACGGATCCGCTATCCTTATCATCCTGAATAATAATCATCCCATCCTCTTCCATCATCCTATGTCTAAGCATAGTGAACTTGATGACATCTTTGGATTTTGGGGTATGGTAGGCAATTTTTAACGTGTCGTTTGGGCCTGAAAACAGTTTGTTCAGGTTCTTCATGATATTTTGTCTCATTGGTTCATTCCTCCTCAAATAATAAGATTCTCTCAATATCTTCTACATTCAAATCATCAGAAATGCGCAGATATGCAGTAACGATATTTTCAGAATACGGATTCTTTGCACCACTGTCGATTATGTATTCTCTTTTTTTAGATGGACTCATCTCAAAATGCCAATCCACGAAATCAGAAAACACGCCAGATTCAGAGAGGAAGTCCAGGCAATCTTTGAATGTATCTACATCCATGGTCTCCGTTTCTCTGGAAGTCTTACCATAGACTTCTACCTTTTCAATCGTTAATAACTCGTTCGATAATACAGAATCAATCTGCCCTGTGGTGGTTCTTCTTCGCATGTCCTCTCTCCTTCTTCAGTTTTTCTGATATGAAAGACGGTATCAATAGGACGATACCGCCTTGTGATTGTTACATTATTTACTTCTATATTTCTTATGCCGACTTTTCCGCAATTTCAAAACCTGCAAATGCAGCCAAATCCATGAATGACATACCTTGCTCTCTGGATTGAAGTACATTATTCTGATCTACCACCTGATACATTGTCACGCCATAAGCATCCTTCATAGTTTCAATGTAAAGATTGTCTTCTTTTAAAGAATCCTCAATCATCTTTCTCGTAAGTACTGGTATGACATTTACTGCCAAATTTCTGCCATTTTCACCAGGAATAACATCAAAATCCACAACATCACTTTCACACAGATATCTGAAACCATCCATAACAATGTTACTCTGGTGGATAAAATAATCTTCCTTACCATCTTTTGCAGAAATAATCCCATAGCCTTTCTTCGCATCAAACCATTTAACAGTACATCTCATTTTTAAAGTCTCCTTTCCTTTTTTGCTTTTACATTTGGGGTAGGTAGCATTTCACTACCTACCTATTTATTCTCTTTTTACTTTTTCTTTTACTTCAAATTATGCTTTCTGTTTTTTGTCATGCTCTTTCTGAAGTTCTCCTAACGATTTGTACTCTGAAACATCAATATCTGCCATGCCAATCGTAAAACTGATTGTATATGTACCATTTGATTCTTCGATAGCTTCAATGACATCTTCATCAAGAGTAACTGATCCTGTGACATTGTTTCCGTCATCCCTTGATACAAGCCACAATTCAGGCTTTAAATCGTCCTCGTACTCGATTGTGCCCCTTGTCATCTCAATGACAATGCCATAACCATCTACAGACGATACATTGACATATCTCCCCTCAAATGCCTGTGCCAGTTCCTTCATCGTTACTTCTCTTGTTTCTGTTGCGCTCATACCTTGTTTACCTCCATTATTTGAATTTGTTTTATATTGTATAAATAATAAACTTCTCCCTAAACTTTCTATAATTTCAAAAGAATTTATATTATTTTTCTCTGTTTATTATTTGTTTCTTCTTTATATCTTCTTTGTATTCTATCTGTAACTACTAACTACTTCTCTATATCTTATCTGTAACACTTATTCTCTCTTTGGACGTGGTTTATGCTTCAATTTTCTGCAATAACTAAGCAGCCATTTGAATCCAAAGCCATTTTTTCCACCAGCGACAACATTTCCACGCTTATCAAGCACCCAAAAGAAACAATTATGCTCATTTTTATAATGCAATCCATACATTTCTAAAATTTTGTAACACATAGCAAGCTGCCGTTTCTTCCGTATTGAAATTGGTACTTGATATAAATTCGTATAGTGTTTTTCCTCTTCTGTTGGAATATAGTTCCTTACAAATCTGATAGCATCTTCCATAGAAAGCTCATATTTCCCACCAGATACAATAATACCTCCCTTATCCCTTACGATAAATCCGCATGGATACAACGCCTGAATTGCAAGTTTCTCATTCATATTTGTTGGATGTTTTGGCTTTCCGCAGTAATCGTCAAAACGCTCAACAAATAGCCGTTTTGATAATGCAATTCTTTTTATATCATCTGGAATAATCTGCCCATCATATGTACTTCTATTATCCTGGACAGTTTTTCTATGATTTAAGGAAGTGTATATGCCCAATGCCACATTATGGATTTTTTTGTTGAGAAAATTTTCCTTTTGCGGATTACATTCACTTTCAGACAACTCTTTAAGAATTTGCATAGCACTTTCTGATTCTGCCAACATATTCCTTTTGAAAAGTTTCAATTCGTTTAGCTTGGTATTTACACTACAATTACTACTCATAACCTTTACAAAATGCTGTTCGGCCGTGATACTGGCATCATACATAGGCACATAAGTATACTCTGGATTATTCTCTATATGAATGATTTCATCCTTTTTTATGCCTTCATCATGCCGATTTTTAGTAATCTGCATATAGATAACTCCCACATCTTCATCAACCTTTATAGGCCTATAAAACTGATTGTATTTTTCAGAAAAGATAAGTTTGATTTTATTTTTATCCATGATGCCACCTTCCTCTAATTCTGTAATTCTTTTAGTCTGTCTCTTCTTGACGGTTTCTTATTAGCTTTCTTATCGGTTCCAACATTCTTTGATACTTTCTTTTCTCCAAAATCAATATCATCTAATGTCATTGTTGGAGCCGCTTTGATTGCACTTTCTCTTTCATCATGTTTCTGTTTTGCAATATCCTTAATACTGTTGATATGGTCAAAGGGATAGGACAAACCAGCGATTACAGTGATTGCGCTTGTACTTCCGAATCCCTCAAAAGTCCTTATTGGAGTGCCTACAATGTTAATGATCTCCGCTTTGTTGATTTTCTTGCCAATAGCATTGATGATACCGATATATTCACATCGGCTATCTTTCTGCAATGGTGCAAAGATATTCTTCGTTGTAAGCCTCTCAATAACGCTTGCCTCACTTACTTTATCCCCTTTAAGCACGGACAGGACAAAATTACCTGAAGTCGCAATCATAGTACGCTTTTCCTGTTCGTCTACATTTCCATATTCTGATACGGAATTATTTGTCAGGAACGCATGAAGCATATTTGCACAGTATTTATTGATATTCTGCTTATTGTCAGCATTGTTATCAAGAAACATTACCGATCCCAAACCTTCTATATTAAGGAGCTCCTGACAACACTTGTAACTGTTCACATGAAAATCATAATCTTCTGTCTTGTCCGGCAACACTACAATACAGCAAATTGTTTTATCTGTTTCCTCCGCAAGCATTTCAGCCAGTGCAGGAGCCACGCCTGAACCAGTGCCGCCAGCCGAACTAAAAATAATGTAGATAATGGATTCCTTCAGTGCGCTAATCTCGTCAATAATATCCATATTTTTAGCAATCGCCTGTTCTGCTAACTGACGATTACCAGCGCATCCGTTGAATCCTTTTAAATGTCTAATGGTTTTTGCACCACTGATAGCTGATTCATCCTGGGTACTAGAATTGATATGGATAGTGGTATATCCTAATTTTTCAAAATTAAAGGCTATGTTTGTTCCTGCGCCCCCAACTCCACAAATCGCAACATCGTTCACCAAGCTTTTGTTTGCCGTATTATTCATCCTTTTTTCCTCCATTCCATTTGATTCTTTTTAGACCGCTTTCTGTAATAAAATATGTGTTGCTGATTACATCTTTAATCCCTTCTCCAATATACTTCATCGAACATAACCCTCTAATCCGCTTACACAAGTTAGGCCTTGCCGATAAAGGCGGCTTGTCTTCTCCATAATAGGAATTTATTTCATTTACTGTCATTCCATTAAGTTCATCCGTTGCCTCTTCTTTGGCAAGTATCAATAAAATGTTGAGGTCTAAACGGTTTATATCTGAATTACCCATCCTTTTCACCCTCTTTCCTTGCCAAAATTTCCTTAATGCCCTGTTTGGAAAATCTTTTTGATAGTTCGCCATAGGTAAGGTTTTCATACTCAATTTCTTTTGTCTTCTTATTTATGACGTTATATCTTCCACAATTATTTTTCCTAATTTTATAGCCATATTTACCAGCTTTCACTTGAATCAGATTCACGGACTGCTCTTTTGATTTTTTGATGCCTGGATTCTTTACCAATTTGAAGTAATAATTCCGATACATATTACTCAAAATCTTATCTGGCCTGATTGGGTGCGGTTTTGGCTGTCCTTTTCGGTTCTTCTTGAACTCATGTACCTTAAATTCCCATTCATATACTAATGATGCATAATCTCTGGGATACTTAACCTTAAATGCTTCTATGAAATTATCCTCACCTAATCGGTTATCTGCCCTAAGTTCATCAAATAGGACAGTAACCTTATTTCGCAGATTATCAATATAAATCCTTCCGTATGCCAATAATCAACGCCCCTTTCTCTTTTTCATCGTCTTTTTATTTCCCTTTTTCTGATTGTTGATGCGTTTCATTGTCTGCTTACGCTTTCCGCTACCAACACAGAATTTATATTCGATTGGTAACTCATTGGAAAGATTGTTAATTCCAACACGCTTGCACAAATTCACACAGAATAAAGTTAATTGCTGATTTGTACAGGTATATATGGTAAATCTGTTCATAAATTTCTTTAATTCATGTGTTGCGTATGGTGCTTTGTAGGCATTAACTGCAGCTTTTTTCTGTTTCACCTTTAAGTTTTCACTCCTGAGAGTGTCCATCAAGGCCTTTTCCTTTTTGGCAATTTCACTTTTAGTCGGTAGAGATTCAATCAGCTTCTTAGCGGCATTTTCTGATAAACCATAAGGAATATCGTTTATTTTATAGGCCATGTGTCTGCTTTCTTTTACCAGTACATTAAACCCGCTTAAATGCTTGTCAATATTTTCAGCAAGTGTAATGATAACACCTTTACGCTGTGCTAACTGCTTCATTTCAGTTGGAACTTCTCTGCTCGGATAAATCATAAATGTATCTCTGACAGCCTTGATTTCCTCATAGGACTTATCATCAAGTTCATCTTTTGCAAAGGTGAATGCCGCAATCTGTTTATCATGAATGCTTTTGTAGTTTTCTTTTGAAATGTTGTATTTGTCACACTCAAATATCTCCTTCCAAGCATTCAGGAACACGCTACAGGTAATATTTTCTCGATGTTCCTTGTATCTCTTTACAAGTGCCATATAAATTACGATTGCCTTTTCCTCATTTAAAGAATTGATACGATGATTAGGGCTAGGCCTTTTTGTACTTGTTTCTTCCTGTGTCGTTTTATCTATATCCGTATTCTCCTGATTGTTGATATATTTCTGCAATTCTTCTAATCCATCAACGCCAATCTTTACACAGGATTTATATGCAGCCTCTCTAACATTGTCATCCTCATGGGTACACACAATGTTTTTTAATTTCTCAATAGCTTCTGCACAGTCTTCTTTATGATCTTTCGTGTAGCTGATAAAAGCCCTATTCGATACTGCATGGAGCATATTAGTATTGCTTTCGTCATCCACCTTGGTAAGAAAATACTGGTCTGGCGTGGGAATGGTTTCCTCTAATTCAATGTTGTATAATTTGCAAACATCTTCATAAGCTGGTATGTCCTCTTCATTTTTTACTTTGTGTGAATTTGTTATTCTGTAATAGCAGCAATTATTTTTTTCATCATAAAACTTAATTGCATAGATTTTTCCATCCTTAGAAATATGGGGTGCTTCCTTTTTAATCTTTTCAAATTTCTCTTTTCCCGACATTAAAATCCTCCTAAATTTGTGCTTTGCAAAATGATTTACCTGAATCTGTGATAAAATATGTACTCGCCAAACCATCAACCAATCCACATTTTACATATCCAAGATGCTCCATGTTACATAGATGACGATATACAGTACTGTATGATTTCCGTTTCTTCTCTTCCATAAGCGATAGAATCTGACTGACACATAACGCTTTTGATGGAGTCTCTACATCATTATCATTCAGCACATTCAAGATTGTTAAACTAAACTTTGTCATCGATATTCATTTCTCCTTTCCTCTCGTCATTTGATGGTAAAAAAATTTGTTGTTGCTATCTTATTCTCTTTTTAGGGTGAATTTAATACTCCCTACGATTTATAAATAATAAGGTTTTTCAATATTTTCTATGAAATTGTAAAAATAATTACAAAGTATTTGTAAGAGAATGTAAAGAAGAAGATATTGTAGAAATAGATAGTTTTAAGGAATTAAAAGAAATAGATAAATCTTATGATGTTTACTATAAACATTTTGTCTAAATATTAGTTTTTACAAAGGAGAAATATGGACAAATATATAACAAAAAAAGAAAAAGCATCATACGGATTTGCAGCATCTGCGTCATATATGCTTGCTGCAGTTACGCAGTCATATTTAATGTATTTTTTTACAGATATTGCAATATTATCTGCAAGTTTTGTAATGTGCCTTATGATTATTGCAAGAGTATGGGATGCGTTAAATGACCCTATAATGGGATTAATAATAGAAAAAACTAATTCAAAACATGGCAAAATGAGACCGCATATATTTATTGGTGCGTTTTGTATTTTGACAACTTCTATTTTGTTGTTTGTACCAATTGGTGATGCTAATAATTTATTTAAAATGATTTATGCTACAGTTATTTATTTGTTGTATGGTATGTCATATACTTTGGTTGATGTTCCTGCTATGGGACTTATGAGTGTATCAACACCAAATAGTGAAGAAAGAGCATCATTGTTATCTTTTTATGTAACTGTCGGCACAATTGGTGGTTTGTTGCCTATAGGTATTTTACCTATAATGGAATCATTTATCCCTGAAAAATGGTTGTATTTGATACTAGCAATTTTGTCTGGTGTTATGGCTTTTGTTGGATATATGTTGTTATTTAAAAACGCAAAGGAAAGATTTACAACCAAGACAGAAAAGTATAAAATTAAACAAATTATTAAAATTGCTGGCAAAAACAAGCCAATGTTATTAACATTTTTAATGTCAATGATAGCCTCACCAAGGTATTTGATAATGCCAGTTATAATATATGTTGCAAACTATGTTGTACATATTGGTAGTCTTGGCTCAGGTAGTATTTTGCTAATTCTATATGTAATAATCGGAAGTGGTATGTTTGGAGGTATTTTATTAACTCCTTATGTATACAAAAAAATTGGTTATAAAACTACTTCATTGATTTTTGCGATTGTTGGTGGATTAGGGTTTACTATAGCATTTTTAATTTATAAGGTTAATGTTTATGTATCTTTTCCTTTTTTGACTATAGGCGGACTTGGACTAGGTGCATATAATGTATTGCCATATCCAATGGTAGGGGATAGTTTAGATTATCTGGAATGGAAAACTGGCGAAAGAATGGAAGGTATGTGTTTTAGTTTAAATAGTTTTGTTACTAAATTTAACAATGCCGTTGGCTTTATTGGTCTTGCTTTAGGTTTAATTATTTTTCAATTTGTTGAGCCTATTGTGGTTGGTGAACCATTACCTCAGTCACAATTTACACTTGATGGCTTTTATGCTTTAATGACTATTGTGCCTGGTATAAGTTTTTTATTGTCAATGATTCCTATCTTCTTTTACGATTACGATAAACAAAAAAGAAAGAATATACTTAATGAATTAAATGAAAAGAGAAATGGTGTAAAAAATGAATCAAATTAAATATTTTAATGTAGACAATTTAAAAATCGGAATAATGTCTGACTCACAGATAACACCATTGTTTTGGAAAGACAAAACTACCTTTGAGAGTAACTTAGTTAGTGCCTTGCAAACATTTAAAGCAAATCATTGCAATATGATAATTTTTGCAGGCGACATTTGCAATAAGGCTTCAAAGTATGCGTATAAAAGGTTTTTACAATGTTTTCACTCAGTGTATGGTAAAGATTTGCCAATAATTCAGTATATTATGGGTAACCATGATTACTATAGTTTTTTAGGCGAAAAACATTGCAGAAAACTATTTGAAGATATGCTAGCAGTGCCGCCTTTAACTCATTATGTTGTAAATGGGTATCATTTTTTAGGTGTATCACCCAATAATAGTAGTATGTTTAGTGCTTATGTTGATTTGCATAACTGGCTAGAAGATAATATCAAAATTGCGTTGGAAGACAATAAAGATAAGCCAATATTTATTACAACTCATAATTCCCCAAAAAATTCTGTATACGGCAGTGAAGACTGGGGGGATACTTCACTTGAGGATATTTTTTCTAAATATGATAATATAATAAACTTTGCTGGTCATTCGCACTATTCTATTTTGGACGAAAGAAGTATTTATGTTGGAAAATATACAGCATTATCAACTCAGTCCGTTTCTTACATAGAGTTAGAAATGGGGAAAGAAAATGGCACAATTCCACCAATGGCTTACAATTATCCAATGGGGTATATACTAATGTTTTTGCACACAGGGTAGATTTAAAAAGAAATGTATTTTTAAAAGAAGATAAGTTATGGCAGTTATATCCATTTAAGGATAATAAACCAAAAGAGATAAAACCAATAAGTTTTGAAAATAAGCAAATAAGATATAAACTTATAAATGATATGACTAAAATTATATTTGATACTCCTGTTTCAGATGATATTGTTCATAGTTATAAAGTTATAGTTAATGATACAATAGAACAATTATACTTTAGTGATTTTTA
>OFGG01000871.1_pt1 | contig 22884 bp, 17 predicted proteins | sample 1521701 | NCBI WGS metagenome assembly OFGG01 (sample SAMEA3504081, study PRJEB24116) | mouse gut metagenome | biome: mouse gut; feature: mouse-associated habitat; material: faeces | place: Denmark | collected 2011
ACTGTTGATTTAGCTTGTTTCAAGCAATCACCCCATTTCCTGACTAACACCAAATCTTTTTGCAGATTAGAGGCTTTTTCAAAAGCATCCCATAAATCCACTGCAGTTTCTATTTTCACGTTTTTTGCTTTATCTGGTTGTTTCAAAATATGCGCCCCTTCCTTACATGTCCTTATCATACTCCTGTAATAATATGCTTTTTCAGTATACCATAAATCATATGGACTAACCTACAAATCTTATAGAAAACTTTCTATATAACCTGCCCTCTTCGGTACTTAAATTCACATTTTGCGAACTTTTATTCCTTTTCCATTTTTCCATATGATAAACTATAGCGTAACATGAAATTCAAAAGGAGACATTACTTATGAACAGCTTGCAAAAATATGTAGAAATTTACTTAGGATTTTGCCAGACTCAAAAACGGTTAAATGAAAAAACCCTGCGCGCATACAAGATTGATCTGACCCAATTCTGTCAATATATCCATCCAATTGATATCTCGGAAATCACCCCGGAAATATTGGAAGGTTTCATTGCCTATCTTCACAAACAATACCAGCCCAAAACGGTAAAAAGGAAAATAGCGTCACTAAAAGCCCTCTTCCGCTATTTTGAATATAAGGAGTTGATCAGTCAAAATCCGTTTAACAGGATACAGGTCAAATTCCGTGAGCCTGCACTTTTACCTAAAACAATCCCACTTTATACCGTAGAGGCATTTTTATCTACTATTTATAAACAGGCATCAAACGCCCGGACAGATTACCAAAAACGGAACGCTTTAAGAGATGCCGCCGTAATAGAACTGCTCTTTGCCACAGGAATACGGATTTCAGAGCTTTGCTCCCTGAATGTGGACGACGTGAATCTGCATGACAGGACTGTTTTAATCTACGGAAAAGGATCCAGAGAAAGAAAAGTTCAAATCGGAAGTGACGATGTTATCAGTATCTTAAGTAAATATAAAAATAACTATGCGGAAGAAATACGATGCTGCCGGTACTTCTTTGTCAATCAAAGCGGAAGGCGGTTATCAGAGCAATCTGTCCGCAGGATGATCAATAACTATACCTCCCTTGCGGCAATAGATCTACATATCACGCCACATATGTTCCGCCATACTTTTGCCACTAGCCTTTTGGAAGCGGACGTTGACATCCGGTATATTCAGGAAATATTGGGGCATAGCTCGATTACCGTTACGGAAATATATACCCACGTCGCTATGTCAAAGCAAAGAGATATCCTTACCACAAAACATCCCAGAAAAGACTTTCATATTTAGGGATAAGGCATCCATCTAGGAGAGTGATTTAGATGGATGTTTTTTATTGATTTGATTGATAATTTCTTATTATCGGTCAGATGTAATGAAGGATAATTCCCGATTATTTGGGGTTGGGAAATTGTTGGTATTGTGAAATACATTCGAGATTATCAGGTAAAAAAGGATTACAGAAAAATGCATTTCTATGAGAAAGAAACTATTAGCCTGTATTTGGATGAATTAGAGATATTAGAGGACATTATTACGGAAAAGCAAAAGGTGAAAATATATAGTCACCCCCTTTTAGGTCTAATATTGACAATAAATAATGAAATTCAACATATCGAAAGGTATCAATGCTTATATCACGAACTGCTTGTACATTTGCCAGTAAGTTTTTGTGCCGAACCCAAAACAGCACTTATTATTGGAGGAGGATCACTTTTTGCCGCACATGAAATTTTAAAGTATCCTTCTATCAAAAAGGTTGTTTTATGTGATCATGATCACTCAGTGCTTGATTTGATGGAAAAATACTATTCACATGCCAAAATGGTAAAAAAAGACCTTCGCTTTCACTTTATAGAACACGATGGTATTGCGTATATCCAAAATGTAGCAGAAAAATATGATGTCATTATCAATGATTGTTTTAATTTGCTAAATGAAAGCAAAAAAAATGATTTTTCTTTGTACCAAAAATTGAACAGTATGTTAACAGTTGAGGGAGTATGTGTTGATATTATTTATCGCCATATCTTTGACGGAAGCATTACACATGATTCCATACAAAAAATAAAGGAAGTTGGAAATATAGCACTATCATTAGTTGCCGTACCAGAATATCCTGGAATATTGCATATAGAGACGATATGGGGGAAAAATTCCAATATCTCACAGTACTGCAAAGCGACCCACAATCTATTTCAGAAAGAATGCATCACTAAAGAAAACACACCTTTTTATTTTTTCTCTCCTGAAAATATACCTTTTTATTTATATTTGCCACCATATATAAAAAATATATTATAAAATGAATTGCTTTGTAAAACTCAGTGATGGTGACGGAACTTTTATTGCATCATAATAAACTTTAACATTATTCCATGAAGGAGATTCTATAATTCTGCTGATACATGAATTAAGTTCTTTGTGGTTGCTTATGTAGCCATATTGTACTAAATATGGTTCTTTAGTTTGAGATGTTGCTGCCCAAGGAGAACCTAATAAAGAACATATATTATCACGTTCTTTTCTATATAATTTAATTGAGTTAATTTTCAAATAAGGAATCTCCTTATATTGTTCAGTATTCAAAACTAAACCAGCTTTTTGAAACATGCCTTGGGCGACAAAACCATGCTGAGCAGGACATTTAGCTAAAGTTGCAGTAATTCTAACATGCTTTCCATAAAAATCTTCTGAAAAAAACTCTGGAATATGCTTTAGTAAGTATGAAGTTGAAATTACCCCCAGTATTCCCTCCCCTATATACCCATATCTATTATACAGACCTACTAATGTTTCACCATTTAGTGCGCCAGTACGTATTGTTTCATCTGAACCAGCGTAAAACTCTAAATTACTAAATTCTTTAGCATCAATCTGTCCTTCAAAACTATATAAGGAATTCCACCTAACTGCATTTTCATATGGATCACGGGGAAAAAGTTGTACATAGGGTGAAAGCAATCCATCGAAAGCAATCGTATCATCATATGTAACATTGTGACAATGGATTCCTCTTTGCCATAAATCAAATGCTCCATCAAAAGAATTGTCTTTATAAATATTATTTTTTATTTTATCAAAAGTATATCCCGCTACTGCTCCAACAAAAGTCTGCGCTGCGGCTTCTAACAATGATTGTCCAATTATGCCCAATATCATGCTGTTTTCTCCTTAGTATATAAAAGCAATATATAATTTTGTACGAAAAAGTCGTAATATAATAGTGATATAATAACAATCATATATCTTTTACTTGAAAATCTCGAATGTATTTCACAATACCAACAATTTCCCAACCCCAAATAATCGGGAATTATCCTTCATTACATCTGACCGATAATAAGAAATTATCAATCACTCTTAACCACACCAGCAATTTTGCATTTTATCAATCCATAATTCTTTCAAGCAAAACCATCCCTGGTCATCTTCCAAATTTTTCTCAATGTTTAGAATAAATTATAACACGCAAACCGCAAAAAATCATTAATTTCTACCTTTTTTTAGCAATAACATACTCAAAAGAATGATAGTTCCTATCAGTATTCTGGCAAAACCACGCAATACTTTATTTATCCAACTTATTATCCTTCCTTCATATAAATGCACAGTTCGTTAATAGGTACTTTAGTGCTTTTATCATTTTAAAACAAATGCACTTTAATCTACATTTATCCTGCCGGACAATCACTTTCGTTTTTGATCCAAAGAACCCCGCAAAAATTTCTCCTCTGGTTTGGCCCGTCGTTCACTCTCCATCCACAGGCGGTCTCTCCTTCCCCTTGGTCAGGTAAAACCTGTCATACCGCATACCGGACGCAAGGGCATACACGGAAAATACATGCTCTCCCGGCTGCAGTTCGATCACCGCCACCGGAACCCAGCGGTAAATCTGCTCCGCCTCGTAACGCCATAATCTCCCTTTTTGGTACAGCGCTTCCTCAGGCAGTATATCGCCGTCAAAACCCACCGCAAAAACCCCTTCTTCCTGCACATTGAACTTCGAAAGCATCCAAAGGGTATATTGGCCGCCCTGGCAGAAAATACGATAATTTAAACAGGGGGCTTCCTTGGCCTCCCAGCTTAACCCCGGAGTCCTGATGTACATGGCAAGGCCGCTCCTTCCATGGGATTCACTGCCGCAATGCCGCCAGATACCGCTGCTCCAGGCAAAATCACTTTGTGCCAGTGCCATGGCCGCATCTATCTTTACCGTACCGTCCTGCTCCGTAAACAGGCTGCTTCCCTGCTCCAAATACCAGTCCGGCTTCACCTTTTTTCCATGATCCCGTGCCTGTACCATCAGACAGGAGGACCCAAGGTCATCCCCCTTTCCCTCCATCAACGCATAAACAAGCGCTGCCTGACGGCGGAATTTGGCTCCCGCCGCATCCGGACAATTCCCCGACTCATAAAACACCGGTCTGGGAAGCAGGCTGCATTCCCCGTAAAACTCATCACACCACCCGGAAACATCCCAATCCCTGGGCAGCGGCTGGCTGCCCCTGATTCCGGCCAGGTTATTTTCCTTCCGCATTTTCGTATAAATCACCATGCGGGAAAAGGCAAAATACCGGTCTATCGCCCACACACAAAGGCTGTGTACTCCCGGTTCCGCCATCGGGAGCTTTACATACAGACGGTCTACGTTGTTCAGCACATTAATCTTCCAATCTCCCCGCCACTCGTCATTAGAAAAAGATTCCGCAACCTGCACCGGGCCGTCATCCAAGGATATCCCAATCCGAATCCTGCCTACGGAATTTAAAGAAGGGAAGCGATGGATTTCCAGCAAAAACTCTCCCCTGCTCTCCACCGCAAACCGGCAGCGCATAGGCTCTGCCTTCTCCCCCGGCTCCCTCCGGACACAGGCTTCCGCCAGATCCCCCTGTAAACGCCCAAGCCTTGGGATCCGTTTGAAATCCCCGGATGCATCTCCCGCAAGGCACTGCCCTGCTTCTAACGCCACCAATCCGTCTTCCTCCAAGGCACATAAGGGAATTTCGGAAACGTTCTCCCGCATTCCTTCCCGAATGCCCGCCCTCTCCATCATAAACACCGGCTTTGCCGCACTCACCGGGATGATATGCACGCTGTCCGCTCCGGGCTTTGCCAAACCATCGGGAGAGACAGGGCACCCGCACACCCGGATTTCTCCCTGCCGGTTTTCGTTGATCTCCGGCACACTCACTAAAATCCTTTTCTCTCCACGGATCAGAACCTGCTTTTCGGAAAGCCTGACCCACTCCGGCGCTTCCAGCCGCACCGCCAATTCCCCGGTCCCCGTATTGCCAATCTCGACCCACTTTTCCCCGGGTGACACAAAACGAAGCTCTTTTTCCTCATTCCAGACGTCCACCCGCATGGATGGCGGTCCTTCTATTTTTAAAGGCGGGGTGCACACCGGCATCATGGCCGCCCGGGGAGGCGGGAAACCCTCGGGATCCAAAATCCCGTTCCACTTGCCGCCGCACATCGCATGGTTAAAGTAATGCAGCATCCTTCTTCTCGCGTCTTCCGCTTCCCTCGACTTTTCCGTGTAAAGAGCCGCTGCCTGCATGTTCCCCCGGTCATACATAAGCGTACTCCTGTCACCGTAATAATACGAAAGGTTCGTGAAATATGCCGCATGGATCCGCATCAGCACCAACTGGAAAAAGGCTGCCTTTTCCTCATCAGGCAGCTTCCGGTACAGATAGTTCCCTTTTGCAAATAATTGTTCATAACGATGGATGCGCAAAGAAGCCTCATCCCCGTAAGCAGTCTGGGAAAAGGCGTCATAATCCATATTTTCCACTTTCCGCACATTGGTAAGCTGGGAAAAGTCATTTAACAGGACGGAAACCTGCTCCCCGATCTTTCCGGTAAACATATGGTCGATCCAGTCCGTTACAAAATCTTCCACATTTTCTGTCAATGCTCCCGGTTTCCCGATTTCCCACGCAAGCCTTAAAAAGAAAGTGATCTCCTGCTCTAAAGGCTTTACAGCGCCGCTGTTTAACACCCAGAGCTTCCTAATTCCCTCATCCCACGCTTTTTGCAGCTCATTCCTTGTATGCGCAAGCGGGATAGAGTTCAAAAATACATAAGACATGCTTGGCGGCGCCCAATAAGAATTGTGATAGTAAATCCCGTTGCCGCCTTTCCGCTCTTTTTCCTTTTCGGAAGGAAAGCGCCGGATATATCCATAATTGTCATTGGCCCATACCAGTGTCATATCCTCCGGTATCCTAAGCCCATGGTCGTACAGATCCAGCACTTCCTTATAGGGGATAAAAGTCATCATGGCCTCATGCCCCAGCGTATGTTTCAGAATCTCCCTCTGGTCCCCAATGATCTTTTCCAAAAGCTCTATTTTTGCATTCCGGGCTTCTTCTTCTGTTTTTCCTTTCAAATTTTTCGTTTCAAAGCCGGAATCATGTATCCCCCTCATGCCAAGGGTGTAGCACACTTCAAAATCCCGGTTCTGCTCCACGCTTTCTTTCCAGTATTCTTTCAGGATCTCCCGGTTTCTTCCTTCGATCGAATAATCATAAACCGCATCATGATATCCTTTTTTCGTGATCCAGGGGATCCATTCCCGGTTGTTAGAGCGCATCAGCATATCACAGTGGGAAGTTCCCACCACGATCCCCATCCGCTCTGCCAATGCCCCGTTTTCCGGCGTCAGGTTAAAAGAGTTCACATGCATGGCAGGCCAGATATAATTAGCCTTAAGCCGCAGCAAAAGCTCGAAAATTTTCTCGTAACTCTTTACGCCGATGGTAGACTCCCCCATATGATTCTGTACCCAGGCCTCCAGTTCTTCCTCATCGTTGATAAAAATTCCCCGATATTCCACCGAAGGCCAGTTCCTTTGGCAATACCCATCTTCCAGCCAAATTTCCGTCTTTTCCTTGACCGGCACATCCGCAAAAAAGTACCACGGGGAAACCCCCATCCACTCACAAATAGTATAGATCCCGTAGATCGTTCCCCTCCGGTCCGTTCCGGTGATAGAAAGCCTGCCCTCCTCTACCTTTAACTGATATGCTTCCTTATGCAAGAAACCGCTCTTATCCTGCATCAGCTCCCATCCGGTATGGGTTTCCCGGTCCTCATCCGTAAGGGTATGGATAGCAATCACGGATCCGCCTGCCGCCAAAATCGGCAGCTCCTTCCCTGTCTGCCTGTATACCTTCACTCCCGGCAGCACCTTCTTTACATCTGTTTCCAAATTGGCTATGGCAATCCGCACTGCCTCAGGCTCCCTGTCACTGTAACACAAAACCACGTTTTGTCCTGCCCTGATCCGAAATCCCATGATCATCCCCATGCCTTTCCCGCATGAGCCTTTCCCGTGCGGGAACGGACTGCGTTCTCATCCCAATGTTCTTTCGAGAAATTAACCCTTTCGCTTCTCAAAAAAACTATCAATATTGCCCTTGATCTCATCAGGCTTTAAGTACTTTAACAGGTATCCTGCAGGCCGTAAGGCCATGACCTTTTTTACACTTTCCGGGTCGCCCCTTCCGGTCAGGAAGATCACCGGGATGTCGTCAAATGACTTGTCAGAACGGAGCATCTCCAGAGTCTGCCTTCCGTCGCAGACCGGCATCTCGTAATCAAGAAGCACCAGGTCGGGCCGGTTCAATGTGATGGCCCTGATTGCCGCAATTCCGGAATCCACCAGTGAAACCTCATAGTCTTTGCCAAGCAGCTCCTTCATGGCCTGGCGTATGGTCATGGAATCGTCCACCAAAAGGATCTTTTTCCTTGCGTTTTCCCCACTCTGTTTTTCCCTCTTCATAAGGTACTTCTCAACTTCCGACATGGCGTTTTCCGCCCCGATCGGCGTTCCCACACCGCTTTCCAGCAAATGAGGGGCAATCATACAGTAAGAAAAGTATCCTTCACCGGTGTTATACAAAAGGCTTACCTGAAGTTTTTCCTTCTCGATCACTTTTTGGAACTGCTCATAGGACAAAAGCTTTTCCGCCTTAAGCTCATAATCTTCCATAGACGGGAAGCACTCCATGATGCGCCCTACAAACTGCTTTGCCGTATATCTGGCGGCATGAACCAACATACTGTCCAACTTATTTGAATGGAGCCCCATCGCTTTTCCTACCGTATTGATCAGCAGCTTTTCTTCAAAGACCATAAACACCTGCTGACGCTTTTTGTCCTGCTCCCTCCCGTAGACCAAATAGTAGTATACGCCTTTCCCAAACCGCTCTCCATGATAGGAATCACTGACCACCTGAGACTCTAAATGGAACATATCAAACACAAGCTCCGAGATCACCTTCTTCATTGCGGCAAGCTCTTCACCCGGCAAAAGGCCTTCCCACTTTCTTACACTCTTTCCCGTAATGGACAGGTCTTCTGACAGCGTATGCCCGATCAGCCACCCGCTGCACACCCCCAGAAAATGATCCACCGCATCCGGCGCGTATCCGGTCTCCTCAAGCTCCCGCTCCAATGCCGGAAGCGTGTTTTCCCTGAAACTCCTATGTATATGGCTGTGCTGTTCAAGCCCTTCGTAACCGATAGACTCCATGTAAGCTTCTTCATCCGCAAAATGCTTCATGGCATGTCCCTTAAAATATTTTACCCCTTCCTGACATGCAAACCGGCCGTTTGCATCCTCCTTATTGAGGGTAAAAAGCTTATTGATGACCTTAAAAAGCCGCTGGTGTTCTTTATCGATGACCTCTACTCCGATATTAAACTCTTCCCGCCATACAAATTGGGTGTCCATGTTAAAAACCTCCTTATCGTTTCTTATTCCGTACTGGCATTTTCCCAAAATATATTCTTCTATTTATTATAGCCACCAGGTTTCAAAAGTGCAATCTCAAAATCCTCCCCGCCTTAACATTTTCCCACTCTCCGGGCTTGCCTTTTCCCCTTTCCTACTATAAAATATAACCAACATTACGGAAAGGAATCATACAAATGAACCTTCACTTTTTAGGCGGCGCCATGGAAATTGGCGGAAGCTGCATTTATCTGAAGATCGCAGGGAAGGGAATCCTTATGGACTCCGGAATCAGGCAGTCCGGCCAGAAAGACCCTATCCCTGACTTCCGCACTTTGCAGGAACAGGGCGGTGTTGACGCTATCTTATTAAGCCATGCCCACATGGACCACATCGGAACTCTCCCCATTATCAGCAAGGCTTACCCCGGCGCACCCATTTACATGACTGCCATGACCGCCGACCTGACGCGGGTTCTTTTATATGACAGTTTAAAGATCATGAATAACCGGGAAGGAGAAATCCCCCACTATTCGGAACAGGATGTATTATCCATGTTAAACCGCATCCATCCTGTGGGCTACCAGACACCCTTCCCCATTTTAGAAGGCTTTACCCTGACCTTTTACCCGGCGGGGCATATTGCGGGGGCAGCCTGCATTTACCTGGTCACGGAAGAAGGCACACTGTTTTATTCCGGAGATTTCTCCGCCTTTTCCCAGCGCACCATCGAAGGGATCAGCATCCCCAAGCTGCGCCCGGACATTGCCATCGTGGAGACCACCTACGGAAACCGCCTCCACGCTAACAGGCAGTTGGAGGAAAAGCGGCTGGTGGAACTGGTCCGGGAGTGCGTGGAACAAAAGAAAAAAATACTGATCCCGGCCTTTGCGTTAGGCCGCGCCCAGGAAGTCCTTTTGATCCTGCGCGCCGCTATCCAAAATAAAGACCTGCCGGCCGTGCCCGTTTACGTTGACGGCATGGTCCGGGATATCAACCGCATGTACACCCGAAACCCTTCTTATCTGAAAAACGCCCTGGCCAAACGCATTTTAAAGGGCAATGAACCTTTTTATACCAAAGAAATACAGGCTGTCGCGCCTGCTCAGAAAAGAGAAGAATTACTATCCGGCGATGGCCCTGCCATCTTCCTTTCCAGCTCCGGTATGCTCACCGGCGGGCCCAGCGTCCAATACGCAAAGCACCTTGCACCGTCGGAAAATGCCTGCATCATCATCACCGGTTATCAGGACGAGGAATCCCCCGGACGCCAGCTTTTAAACCTTCTGGAAAACCCGGAAGGGGCCAGACTTTCCCTAAACGGAAGCAGCTTCCCTGTCAAATGCCGGATCGAACAGGTAGGACTTTCCGCCCACGGGGATAAATTTGAGATCATAAACCTGTTGGAACGGCTCTCTCCACGGCATGTCTATCTGGTACACGGAAACCCGGACGCCATGGAAGAGCTGGGCAGAGAACTGGCATCCCAGGATTACCGCAGGCAGGTGTATCTGCCGGAATGCGGGCAGAGTTATGAATTTACCCTCCGAAGCAAAAGAAAGCAGGCGTCCTTTGTTCCTTCCTTTACCCTGCAAAAAACTTCCGCCTATGCCAAGGCAGACGAAAAGCTTCTCTGGGAATACTGGCGGGAACATTACCCGGAAAGATGTTTTTCCGTATCCCAGCTTGCCCATATCTGGCATGGCCGGGCGGTATCGGACGATGCCATCCTGCAATCCATGCAAAAAGCCCTTACCGGGAGCTGTTACTTTTCGCCTAACGCCAGACGGCTGTTTCTCTGGGATGCCAACACTCCGGAAGAGCTGGCGGCATTACAGGCTCCTAAGGAATTGACCCAGCAGGAACTTTCGGTACAAATAGAAATTGCTTTTGCCCAGTTCCCCTTCAAAAAGGCCGGCTACCACAACGACCGCCGGGAGGTGCTCCTTCAATTTGACTACCCGGACGCCATAGATATGAAAAGTTTTAATGCCGCTGCCGCCGCCTTTTTTCAGGCAACCGGCTGGACGGCGCTGAAAAACCCTGCCACCAACCACAACGCCGTATCCTTCCTTCTTACTTCTTTGTTCGGGGAAAGGGTCACCAAGATTTCATATCACTTAGACCAAAAGAGCTACGCCGTTACTCTGGCCGGGGATTTCATGGCCAAAGATCCGGAAGCTGCCAAAAAATTTCAGGACGCCACAGGATGGAGCCTTTTGATCAACGGCAGACCACTCCATCCCGCCGCTGACCGTTTTTCTTTATCCGCTTTTGACGAATCCGGAATGATGCCTGCCCAAAAAGAAGGCCTCTTTTATCCCCAGTCAAAAAACGGGGAAACGATCGAACAAAACCTTGCTTTTTCCTGTATTGACCAGGCTTTTGAAGACCTGCCCCACCGGCCGGATAAAAAAAGCCTGAAGCAGGATGCCACGGGCCGGATCCCTAACGGGAAATATCTGGAAATAAGCTTTATCTCTCCTTCGGTAGGGCTGCGGTATCAGGAGAAACTACAGGATCTGGCCGACCGGACCGGCTGGTGCATCGGTATCGGGGATAAAGTCAACCAAAATGAACTATTTAAGATCGCACAGCTCTTGTGCGTAAAATATGGAATCTCTCTTAGCAAAAACCCTTCCTATCTTCCGGGGCAAAAGATCGTCCAGATGAAAATGGGAAGTACGGCAGATGCTGGAACCCTGAAAAAAGCGGAAGCGGAATTTCTGGAAAAGACGGGGTGCGGATGCATATTCATTTCATAAAAAGACATGAAATTACCGCCCACACAAAGATTCCGGGGCAGCCTGACCACTGCCCCGGAACCAAAATCTTTGCTTATCCTGGTTTCTCACAATATGGCTCAAGCAGGTTTTCTAACCGCCCCCGCTTCCATCCGCACCTTTTTCTTCATTCCGTCTTATAAAAACGGTAAATCGTCATCATCCTCATATTCTTCATCATCCCACATGAATTCATCCCCGTCGTCTCCGTCAAACTCCATCATCAGCTGCCCTATCAGTTTATCGTATTCCTCCCTTGCCTTATCAAGGCGTTTCATCTCTTTTTTATTCCCGGTTATCTTATAATAATACACTGCCGCCGCAAATAAAATGTCATTTTCATCCCCGCACTCCGTGTCCTCATGGATATGCTCTTTGATCAGCGCTTCCGCACTTTCCATATCCTTAACCCCAAGGAGCGCATACACATTTGCCGTAACCGCCATCAAGTTGTCTGGTTCTTCGGCAAGCCACGCCTTACAAAACTCCGCAGCCTCCTCCTTTCTGCCAAGGCCGCCCAAAGCCGACGCCTTCAGGAACCTGATATCCGACGGCTTATCCTCCTCCCAGCAAAACATTGACACCAATTCATCGCATACGCCAAGGAGTTTTTCCTTATCTTCCCGCATATCCAGATCATCCAGATAATCTTCCAGCCACCCCTGCACATCATACTCGTAATCCGTGTCCTCATCCAACAGGTACAATTCCGGCGCATACTCAGGCTCCCTGCCCCGTTCATCCACCACAACCGCCTTCAACGCTTCAAAAGCCTGATCCCAGCATCCGCAGGCTTCTTCCAGCCCGGCCATTTGCATATAACATTTTCTTGACAACTTATCAAATTCTTTCCATTTCTTATTTTTCATTTGTCACCATTCTCCTTTCAGCTGTCTGTTTCCATTATAACGGTTTTACCCTTTCCTGTCATGGTGGGCGGCAATAATTATCATTGCAAACATATGTTCTTCATGGTATGATAACCCTGTCACAACGTAAACGGCAGGCCAAAGCCCCGCCGGGGTAAATCTGCCGCCTGCGATGCATTCAGGATCTTTCATCTCTGGTACAACTATTTCGCCCATGAATGGCGGCTCTCCCGTCTATATCTCTAAGCCGCCCATATTACGGAACATCTCTCCTTCTATGGAAAAAATATGATCCACCGGGAGGGCTGTTCCATCCGTAAAAAGGATCTGCCGTCCATACTCGTCTATTTTTTTCACTCTCCCGCAGACCGTCACATAGGTTCCGCCGTTCTTTTTTTCATCCGGCTTAAAATAAGTGACCGTAATCTCCGGCCTTTGGCCCAGGTTTTCCCTGATCAGCCAAAGCTGTCCGTCAATCTGCATTTTCCGGTCCTCGTCCAGCTCCACAAAGGCATCGGTCAGCCTTGCCGTCTCCAAAATAGCCGCCTCATGCCCTGTCAAGGCCGCAAAAGCGGAAAACTGGGCCGCCCGGTCCTGTAACGGCATCCGGGGATGCCGCACCGATACATGGCGGGGCAGATCAATGATATCATCATAGGAACTTCCAATTTTTTTTCTATCCTCTTCCATCATGCCCTATGCCCTCCGATCTGGTTATTTCTTTCTATCGTCATGCCGCCCTCCTGCAGATTCATACCCTTTAGTATGGCATTCTTTCCATATTTTTTCTTCACGGACAGCATGGCTTCCTGAAGCTTCCGCTCTTTGGCAAACTTTTCTTCCTGTTCCTTCTGCTCTTTGGCTAAAGCCTCATAATCCGTAAACAGATCCATCTGCTCAAAGTGTTCTTCCTTTTGGGCTTTTGACTCATCCGCCACATGGTTGGCCGCCACCGTCACACGGCGTACCAAAAGTTCCGGGTCAACGATACGGTCATACAGCTCTATCACCGCATCCATGATCATCCGGGTGGAAGAAGTCCGGCATTTCAAATTGACAGAGCCATGAGCGTGTTTGGGAACCCTTCTGCCATAGCGGTCCACCGTTATTTCACCTTTATAGCTGTTTTTGATCTTAGGATCCAGAAAATTTTCAATATCATATCCCACTGTCAGTACCATCTGATCCGTCACCAGCCTCTTTTCCACCAGATCAAGAACCAATAAGTCCGTCATCTCCTTGACGATCAGCCTTGCCCCGGCAAAATCGTAGGGGCATTGCAGGACCTGGCCGGAGCCGATGCTGCTGTTTTCCGGCCTGTAAGATTTGATCAGTTCCATGGTGACCGGTTCATAGCCCCATGCATGGTCAATGAGCAGTTCCGCATTGATCCCGAACATCTGATACAAAAGTTCCTCATTATAATAATTCCGGTCACTGCCTAACGAACACCGGGCAATATCTCCCATAGTAAACAGTCCTGCCGCCTCCAGCTTTTTTTGATACCCCCGCCCGATGCGCCAAAAATCCGTGAGCGGCCTGTGGCCCCACAAAAGTCTCCGGTACGCCATCTCGTCAAGCTCCCCGATGCGGACGCCGTTTTCATCCGGAGGAACATGCTTAGCCACGATATCCATTGCCACCTTGCAAAGGTACAGGTTCGTACCAATCCCTGCCGTGGCGGTGATCCCTGTAGCTTCAAGGACATCCTGCACGATCTTCCCTGCCAGCTCTCTTGCACTCATCCGGTAAGTCTCAAGATACCCGGTCACATCCATAAAAACCTCATCTATGGAATACACATGCATATCCTCAGGGGCAATGTATTTCAGGTAAATATCGTAAATAATCGTACTGTACTTCATGTAAAAAGTCATCCGGGGACGGGCTGCGATATAGCACACTTCCAGTTCCGGATGCTCCGCAAGCTCTGCAGCATCATAGGAAGAGCCGTTAAACCGTCTTCCCGGCGCTTTGGCCCTTCTGTGTGCGTTCACTTCCTTTACCCGCTGTACCACCTCGAACAGTCTTGCCCTGCCCGATATGCCATAAGCTTTTAGCGATGGGGAGACCGCGAGACAGATTGTTTTTTCCGTGCGCTGGACATCCGCCACCACCAGATTGGTGGTCAGGGGATTTAACTGCCGTTCCACACATTCCACGGAGGCATAAAATGATTTCAGATCAATCGCAATGTAGGTATTTTGCTTTTTACTCATATGGCTCAACTCCTGTATATGCATTATACCAGAAAATATGTTCGATTTGCAATACCCCTCCAAATCTTGCCAAAAGCAGCTTCCCATGGTAGGATAATCTGAATATTAAAAAACAAAGGAGATTCCCATGGAACCGATCGTCGACAAGAAAGTTTTCTATAAAAATCTGGTCCGGCTTGCGCTGCCTATCGCACTGCAAAGCCTGATGCTTGCGCTGGTAGCGGCGGGCGACGCATTGATGCTTGGCAGGGTTGCCCAAAACGAAATGACCGCCGTTTCCCTGGCAACTCAGATCCAGTTCGTACAAAATATGTTTTTGGGTGCCATTACAGCCGCTGGAGCTATCCTTGGCGCACAGTACTGGGGAAAAGGCGACAGGCATACTTTAGAGGATATTTTTAACATCATGCTCCGCTTTTGCGGGATCATATCCATCCTGTTCTGCGCCGCATGCGAACTGATGCCGGAAGCCCTGATGCATATTTTTACCCATGACCAGGCGCTGATCGCCATCGGTGCGGCTTACCTGCGCATTGCAGGCTGGTCCTACCTGCTTACCGGCATATCCCAGTGTTATCTGACCATCATGAAGGTGACAGACCATGTAAAGCCGGGGGCTCTCATCAGCTCCGGTGCGGTGGTTATCAATATCTGCTTAAACGCCGTGTTCATATTCGGTTTATTGGGTGCGCCAAGAATGCAGGCAAGAGGCGCCGCCTTAGCGACCACCATATCCCGTATCATTGAGCTTGCCCTGTGCCTGTTCATTTCATCCCGGGATGTGTATCTCCACCCCAAATTTGACAGGTTCCTTCAGATCCCCGGACAGCTCGGAAAAGATTTTGCCAAGCAATGCCTGCCCCTTTTGGGCGGGTCTTTGCTCTGGGGTATCGGTTTCACCTCTTACACTGCCATCATGGGGCATATGAGCGCCGACGTGGCGGCGGCCAACTCCGTATCGGCAGTGGTGCGTGACCTAATCTGCTGCTTTTGCAACGGGATCGGCAGCGCTGCCGGTATCATCGTCGGAAACGAGCTTGGCGCAGGACGGCTTGAGACAGGGAAGGCTTACGGGATCAAACTTAAAAATATCTCCATCGTGATCGGGTTATTATCCACTCTGCTTGTCCTTGCCATAACCCCCTTTGTGGTAAAAATGGTCATCCTGACCCCGGAGGCCGGCAGCTACCTGACCGGAATGATGGTGATCATGGCATTTTACATGATCGGCCGCTGTATTAACACCGTTACCATAAACGGTGTGTTAGACGGCGGCGGCGACACCATATTTGACCTGTACAGCTTGGTCTTATGCATGTGGCTCATCGCCATCCCTCTGGCATTTTTCGGGGCGTTTTTCTTCCACTGGTCTCCTTTTGTGGTCTATGCCTGCACCTGCCTTGACGAAGTGGGAAAGATCCCGTGGGTGTTTATCCGTTTCAAAAAGTATAAATGGGTACAGGACCTGACCAGGGATCTCTCATAGTATCCCTTAGTATCAATTCAGCCCTATAGTTTGTTATCCTCATAGACAAAAAATTGGAAAAACCTAATTGAAAAAAATCTCCGAAAATGCTATTATTATTAGCGAAATATGATAGTAAATGGAGTGTGTCATGAAAAGGAAAAATTACATATTGTTTCCGGCCCTTTCGTTGGCCGTATTATTGTCCGGATGTCAAAAAAACAACTCAATCCCCTTAAAAGAAGAGCAGACTCCTGATACTGGTACGGTCAACCTTACTGTCTGGGGGGCGGAAGAAGACGAAGAACTTTTAAGTCAGATCATTGGCAGTTTTCAGGAAAAATACCGCGGGCAGGCTGATTTCAATATCACTTACATGCCCCAAAGCGAAAGCAGCTGCACCAATGCCCTGATGGCTGATTTAGAGCAGGGAGCCGATGTGTTTGCCTTTGCGGACGACCAGCTGAACACCCTGGTGGCGGCCGGTGCGCTGGAACCCGTGGAAAATGCGGAAGCTGTCAAAAAAGCAAACTTACCGGAAGCCGTTCTAGCGGCTTCTGTAAACGATACCTTATATGCACTGCCGCTGACAGCGGACAACGGATACTTCCTTTATTATAATAAACAATATTTTTCAGAAGATGATATCAAATCATTTGACCAAATGTTAACTATCGCTGCGGAAAACGAAAAAAAGATCTCCATGGAGTGGTCTTCCGGCTGGTATGTCTATTCTCTCTTCGGCAATACCGGCCTTACTGTGGGGTTAAACGATGACGGGATCACCAATTACTGTACCTGGAACAGCACGGATGGAAGCATTAAAGGAACCGATGTGGCCAGAGCCATGCAGGACATCGCCATGCATCCCGGCTTTACCAGCGTTGATGATGCCGGCTTCCTTGCAGGTGTTAAAAACGGAACCATCATCGCAGGCGTTAACGGCGTATGGAATTCCGTAGCCTTAGAGCAGGCCTGGGGCAGAAATTTTGGCGCCGCCAAGCTGCCGTCTTACCGCTGTGCCGGAAAACAGGTGCAAATGGCCTCCTTTTCCGGATATAAACTGATCGGGGTAAACGCATACTCCAAGCACCGGGAATGGGCAGCAAAGCTGGCTGAATGGATTGCAAATGAGGAAAACCAGAAACTCCGTTTCCAGCTTAGGGGCCAGGGGCCTTCCAATATCAACGCTGCCGCTTCTGATGAAGTACAAAACTCCCCTGCAATCGCTGCCCTGTTAGCGCAGTCTGAATTTTCTTGCCTTCAACGTATCGGAGGAAATTTCTGGGATCCGGTAACCGCATTTACCGCAAATATCCTGGCCGGAAACCCGTCCGGCAAAAGCCTCCAGGAACAGCTTGACACAATGGTTGAAGGAATCATTGCCCCGTAACATCAGGGAATCGTATCAGGTGTAAAGGAGAACAAGCTATGATGAAAAATATCAGTTTAAAACATCGATTGATCATACCGATCGCCCTTTTAGGGATTGTAGCGCTTTTGTCAAACATCCTTTCCATAATCAATATCCATAATGTAAACGCAAGCGCTTCCAATATTGCCGATAATTACATGGACGGGAAAAGCCGTCTGGCGCAGATCAGTCAGGCTTCCATGGACATCCACAAGATGGCACTGAGCCACATTGTTGCCACGGATTACAATACCATGATTGCCCTGATCCAGCAGATCAAAACCGAGGAATCACTCCTTGATGGGCTGCTTGCGGAATATGAATACCATGTGACGGCAAAAGACCAGTCCTTATACGAATCACTTTTATCCAATTATGCTTCTTTTAAACACGCATTAGTCCATTTAGTCTGCGCAAGCGCAAGCCACAAGACCCAGGACGCTTATGCCCTTGCCAACGGCGATGTGGCCTCCTATGCCACTGCCATGGAGACGGACATTGATGCCCTGAACACTTCCATTAACGACCAGACCCTTGAAGCAAGGGCACGTCTTTCCACCGTATATTTTATCTCACTGACCGTCGGCATTGCCGCAGCCATTGCCTGCATCCTGCTGGTATTTGCGGATTTAAGGCTTATCACAAATTATGTGGTAACTCCAGTCAAAAGTATCCTGAACACCATACAGGCAAGCTCTGGCCGAATCAATCACATGACCAGCGAAGTGCTGAAACGGACCCAGGCTTCCAAAGGGAACGCCGCCGGTCTTTCCACCCTTGCCGAACAATTATCCGCAACCATCCAGGAAGTTGCCAGCAATGTATCTGCCATCAACGACAATACAGAGCAGGTCAGTCTTGATGTCCAGGATATTGCACAGGAATGCAGTGCGATCACTGCTTACACTGCCCAAATGAACGCACGGGCAGACGCTATGCAGAAATCCGCTCAAAACAGCGTGGAAGTTGCCGGTGCCAAGGCGGAAGAGATTTTGCACTCCCTGAATGATGCCATTGAAAAAAGTAAAAGTGTTGAACAGATCAATAACCTGACCAGTGGAATCCTTGCCATTTCCCAGCAGACCCAGCTGATTGCACTGAATGCATCTGTGGAAGCTACCAACGCCGGGGCAGCCGGCAAAGGATTTGCCGTTGTTGCCAGGGAGATCCGAGTTCTTGCCGATTCCAGCCAAAAAACCGCTAACCAGATCCAGTCTGTCAATGACGTGATCACTTCCGCTGTATACAATCTTTCAGAAAGCGCACAGCAGCTGATCGATTATATGAACCAATCCATCCTAACAGAGTTTCAGGCATTTGCCCAGTCCGGACAACAGTACAAAAAAGACGCTGCCTACATCCGCCAGATCATGGATGAGTTCCATGACAGGACAGAGCGCCTGAAAGATTCTATGTCCGGAATCGCAGACTCCATTGGCACCATCACCAAAGTCATTGACGATGGCTCCAACGGCATTTCCAACGTTGCCGGCAACACCAAAAATCTTGCTGACGATATAGATGATATTGCACAGCGCATGAGGACCAATAAAGAAGTTGTGGAAGGATTAGAAAAAGAAACAGTTGTATTTAATAACTTATAGGAAGGGAATCTAATGAAATTTCCTGCCGCACCGGAAAACCCTGATCTGCTGCAAAAGGCACAGAATTGCACCGAAGATTTTGCAGCAGCCAAGGGCATCTTTGAAGGACTCTATATCGCAACGCCTTCTACTTATGTACTGACATTTTCCAACTGTAACTATTTTATGAGACAAAAACGCACACGCTTCTCGCCAGCATCGTAACTTTATTTTCAGGAAGCCTTGCCATCCCCTGCTGCCCGGGTATAAAACCGCGCAGATATCTGCCGCCGGTATCCACCGCTGCATACCAGACTTTCCCTCCCGGCAGGGATGGCAGGTAGAACTCCTGCTCTTCCCAATATGCATTTACCGCAAGGCAGATAATATCGTCACGCCCGTCCACTTCCGTCCTTCCGGCGTATACCACACGCAGGACCTTGGTTTTATCGTCAGGACCAAATACCTGGATCTCCGGGAAGCCACACCAGCTGTTCCCCGAAAATTTACGCAGTACCGGATGGGCCTTGCGAAAGGCCGACATGTATTTGCAAAATTCAAAATGTACTCTGTTTTTTTCAAGATCTTTCCAATCCAGCCAGGAAATCTCATTGTCCTGACAATAGGCATTGTTATTTCCGTACTGGGTGTTCAAAAATTCATCCCCTGAAAAATACATCGGCGTTCCCCTGCTGCACATAAGCACCGCAAAGGCATTCATGGCAAGGCGTCTGCGCAGGGTAAGCACCTCCTGGTCATCCGTCTCTCCTTCCACGCCGCAATTCCAGCTGCGGTTGTCATCGTTTCCGTCCGTATTATTCCAGCCGTTTGCCAGATTATGCTTTTCATTATAAGAGTACAGATCCCAAAGGGTAAACCCGTCATGGCAGGTCAGGAAATTCACGGACGCATTATTCCCACGGTATTCCGGATTATAAATATCCCGTGACCCCGTGATCCTTCGAGCGGCCACTTCCCACATACCGTAATCCCCTTTAAGGAAATTCCGCAGATCATCCCGGTATCTTCCGTTCCACTCCGCCCACCGGTTCCAGGACGGGAAACTCCCCACCTGATACAATCCCCCTGCATCCCAGGCCTCGGCAATCAGCTTCACATTCCCCAAAATCGGGTCAAAAGCAAGGCTTTGTAACAGAGGCGGCTTGCTCATAGGAGAACCGTCCTCATTCCTTCCAAGGATAGAAGCCAGGTCGAACCGGAAACCGTCCACATGGTAGGCGGTAGTCCAGTACCGCAGGCATTCCAAGATCATCTGATGGACCATGGGATGGTTGCAGTTTAAAGTGTTCCCACAGCCGCTGAAATTGTAATAATACCCGTCCGGGGTCAGCATATAGTAAATATTATTGTCAAACCCCTTGAAAGAAAAGCAGGGGCCCCGCTCATCCCCCTCCGCAGTATGGTTAAATACCACATCCAGGATACACTCGATCCCGTTTTCATGAAGGGTGCTGATCAGCTCCTTTAACTCCGTTCCTTCCTTATTATATTCTACCTTCGCCGTATAGCTGGTATTAGGGGCAAAGAAACAAACCGTATTATATCCCCAGTAATTCATCACCGGCTTCCCGTCAACCACACGATAATCCCGCATCTCATCAAACTCAAAGATAGGCATCAGTTCCACGGCATTTACGCCCAGCTCCTTTAAATAAGGGATCTTTTCCTTAAGCCCCGCAAAAGTTCCGGGGTGTTTCACACCGGAAGAAGCATGCTTCGTGAATCCCCGCACATGCATCTCGTAAATGATCAGATCCTCAAAGGGGATTAGGGGCTGCCCGGATTTTTTCCAGTCAAAATCATCCTTAACTACCCTGGCCCGGTAAGAATCGCCTTCCTTCTGCGCAATCCCCCATAACCGCTGTCCGGCCACCGCTTTGGCATAAATATCAAGCAGCACATGGTTTTTATTAAATAACAGACCTTCCTTCGGATCGTAGGGCCCGTCCATCCGGTAGGCATACTCAAACTCATGCACGTTAAGCCCGAATACAATCATGGAGTAAACCTTCCCGATCTTATAGGTTTCCGGAAACTTCAGCACTGCAAAAGGTTCCTTTTCCATGCGTTGGAACAAAAGCAGCTCGCAGGAAGTAGCCCCATAGGAATATACCGTAAAATTCACCCCGCAGGGGATTGCCGTAGCCCCGTTCACCTCGTACATACCGGGCCTGACCTCATAACCGTTGATCACATCCATAGGCTCCATATGGATCTTACTGATCGGCGCTATCAATTCATTGCTATCCATTGTCGTTCCTCCGTTTTCTTTCTCTTTATCACACTTCCTATTATTATAAATCTGTTTTGGTATAATGTCTAATATCTTTCATTTTGTAGTGTTACCGTAACGAGTGGTCAGCTGCCAGACCGGTAATTTCAATCCTGCAAATGAACGGCTTCCTGTTCCAGCATTTCATAACAGACATCCAGCCGCTTCAGATTAAGTGTGATCTTCTTCAGCACACCCTTTTTCCAAGACGCTCCAGGTAAGAACGATAATCTGTGTATTCCTCCACTATCTTCTGCCCGTTATCGTCCTTCGCCATCAGCTTGTCAAAAAGATCGGCCATTTCCTCCTTATATTCTTCCTCGAAAGCGCTAATCCAGAGATTGGTGCTCTCGTAATTGTTCTCTGAGACAATCATCCTGTACAGCCCCTCCTTTTTCTTATCAAAACTGATCTTAAACCGGTAGCTGTCGTCTCCGTAATAAATACTGTCCAATGCCTTGTTCAGGCTGCGAAACTCATTTCTCGCACTCTCAATATTTTCTTTCATTTTGGAGAAAAAATCACTTCGGAAAATCTGTTCACAATCCTCCCTGGCAAGCTTCATCACAAAATCAAGAGTAAATTCCTGATTGAATCTCATCTGCAGCCCTTTCAACCCCGTCCTGCCATATCTAAAAAACATTGCTCACGCAACCACTCTTATCAAATGTTGCGCATTGGCATCATAATTCCGGTTGCAGAAGACACCAAAAAGTGCTATTGTATTCACAGGCAGTGGAGGTTTCCGTATTGGCTGGAGGGAAATATGAAAGTTGAAAGGTGCGTAAAGGAGTCTTTTGTTGTGATAGGAAAAGCAGGTTCAACTTTAGACGGAGAGGGTTTTATCCAAAGATTATGGGTTGATGCAAATTCTCACTTTGGAGAAATTCAGCATTTGGCTAAGAAAGATGAGAATGGAAATATAGGCGGCATATGGGGAGCTATGTCTGATTTCTCGCATTCATTCAATCCGTGGAAAGATTTCAACAAAGGACTTTATCTTGCCGGAGTAGAGTGTAAGGATGACGCAGATGCCCCCAGCGGTTGGACAAAATGGATTATTCCCGGCTATGAATACATTTATATAGAACGCGAAAATAATTCTACCTTTTCAGAGGCAATAAAATATCTGGAAGACCATGCTATTCCATTAGTTGGAGCAGTCCATGATTTTACTTGTCCACAAACAGGAAAGAATTATATGTTTTTTCCAATAAGAAAGCTATAATAAATGGATGCGGTTAAATCTGTGACTCCTTTCGGAACCCGACAAGCGGCACCCATGGCCGCAACAAACAAAAAGGAAAGAGCCTGGCCTTCCGGCTCGGAGCTGATCCATCGTTCACTATTCAGTTTTACTATCCCAATTTTCACAGTGCCGGCACTTTATGGCAAAACAGCTCTGATCATTTGAGTCATGGCAAGAATATAAGCAATCAGCCGCCTTAACGTCTCTCCCATATTCTTTTTATTCCCTACTATCATCATCGCCGCCCTCCTTCGTCTGTGAC
>OFGG01000875.1_pt1 | contig 22761 bp, 25 predicted proteins | sample 1521701 | NCBI WGS metagenome assembly OFGG01 (sample SAMEA3504081, study PRJEB24116) | mouse gut metagenome | biome: mouse gut; feature: mouse-associated habitat; material: faeces | place: Denmark | collected 2011
AGAATCCGTCTTGTATAGTGCACCATCCGGTTAGGAATCGGATGGTGTACTATTTTTATTTAGGAACTGTAGGAAAATAAGGGATGCAACTCAATTTTTCCGTCGGCATCCAACTGCCTCAAATTAAAAAATAAAGGATTTCTATACAAATGACAAGGTAAATTCATGAAAACAGGTTGTGTTCTAGTCGAATTTTTTATATATTAGAACTGAGAGCCGGACAATCGTTCACTTAAGAAAGAAGATACATATGAATAAAAATAACACTATAAACAAGAATGACGTACTGACAGACCCCGCCCAAATAGTTCGTCTGGAGCTGGAAAATGCTGGCTATGATATGGATACTATCCATATCCCCAAAAGAGTATTTCTGCTGGCAGACAGCTTTTATGATACTATGCTTTCCAGAAAGTGCGGGGAATATAGATATCCGTTGGGCGGAGAACTCTACGTATTTTATGAAAACGAAGAAGTCGGATTTATCAAAGGGCATATGTGTTCGCCCGCAATCGCAACACAGGCGGAGGATTTGATTGCGGGCGGCGTTGAGGAATTGATTCACATAGGCTTTGCAGGCGGATTGCAGACCTATTTGAAGCCGGGAGATATCGTGCTGACAGACGGTGCATACAATGACACAGCGGTTGCAAGACTGTATGGATTTGATGAGGAGATCATCGACGCCACGAAAGCGCTGACAGACGGGCTTGACAGGCTTCTCACCCAAAATGCCATTTCATTTCGAAGGGGAAAACACTGGACCACCGACGCGGGATACCACGAGACATGGGGGCAGATTATAGACTACAGGGAAAAAGGCGCTTTATGCGTGGAGATGGAAGGCGTAGGGCTATTTACCATCGCAAACTATAGAAAATGCGCAGCGTCAGCAATCTATGTGATTTCAGATGTGTTTGATGAGAACCGCTGGGAATTAGGCTGGGGCGAAAGCAATCTGGGCGCGTCCATTGACAAAATAACAGACGTGATAATTTCTCATTTTATGGAGGTGTGAACATGGAGGGGCGGATATTGGGTTTTATAGTAGTCTGTATGATTGGGGTGGCATTTCTTTGCTGGGCTGTTTATGCATGGTTTTCAAAGAAACCAAGACCAATGGGATTTTGGGCAAACGCGGAGATGTTTGAAGTTACGGATATTAAAAAGTATAACCATGCGATGTCGAAGCTGTTTGGCACATTTGGCGTTGTGCTGATGGTCTTAGGCTTTCCGCTGCTTGCAGGGCAAAATTCCGCATGGGCAATGCTCTCCATAGTGGGGGTCATGATCGAAAGCATTGCTGCCATGATGGTTTATGTGCTCGTCATCGAAAAGAAGTACAGAAAGAGGAATACAAAATAAGAGGTATTACAAATGGATATGCGTGTGGATATACAAGAACAATTTAACAAAATCGCAAGAGAATACGATGTAAACCGCAGGAAATTTATTCCCTGTTTTGACGAATTTTACCTGAAAACAACAGCGTTCATCACGTCAAATATAGATGCACCAAACAGGATTATTGATTTGGGGGCGGGAACGGGATTACTGACTTCTTATTGGTATCAGCATTTTCCCAGCGCTGAGTATATCCTTGTCGATATCGCTGATGATATGCTGGACATAGCCCGCAAACGCTTTGACCACATAGAAACCATTTCTTATGAAGTCGGTAATTATAGCCATAAGCTGCCCGACGCAGCGTTTGATACAGTGATTTCAGCACTGTCTATTCATCATTTGGAAGATAAGGAGAAAAAGAACTTATTTTCAGAACTATATGACCGACTGCCGCAGGGAGGCGTGTTCGTAAACTATGACCAGTTCTGTGCAGGCCAGCCTGAGCTGAATCGCTGGTTTGACGCCTATTGGGAAAACCAGTTGTCAGACCGCGGCCTGACAGACAAGGATATCGCACTGTGGAGGGAACGCAGAAAATTAGACAGAGAATGCTCTGTAGAACAGGAGACACAGTGGCTTATACACAGCGGATTTGACCTTGTCAAATGCGTCTATACCTGTCAAAAGTTTTCTGTGATTGTTGCGGTGAAGTAATGTGCTGGCAAGGAATTAGATAGAATATTAAAATATTGTTGTATATAATTATGGGAAAGGCAGGGGTGTCTGTGGCAGAAACATATGAAGAGGAAGGAATTATTTATTTTGAAGAGCCATACAAAACAGATTTATGGGCATGGCTGGATACACATATAGGGCTAGATACATTATTTGTCAGAAACAGACAAGCACTAGACAATGATGTAATCTATGTCCTGGCATATGCAAAAGATAAACGTTTTAATGCAAAGTTAAATGAGATTAATAAAAACAGACAGGATACAAGTTTGTACAGAGGTATTCCTGAAGAGGAGGTTTGCAGCATTGATTCATTTTAGATACAACAAGACAACCAGAAGTTATAGAACCTCTTTGGATATACAGAAGAATGAAAAAGATTTTGTATCTATAAAATTTGATACAGGGGCAACGAATACTATAATTACTACTGGTGCGCTAGGATTTGATGATGTGCAGACTTCTGTACTTTTGAAGAATATACAAGAGGGCAGATTAAAACCGAAGAAATTTACATCAGCATCAGGAAATACCTTCATGGGATATCCGTGTTATTGTGACAATTTGAAGATTGGAAATGTATTGTTAAAAAGATTTTATTATTACATAGTTTTGCATAATAATCCAAAAGCTTTGCTAGGAGATGATTTTATTTGCTGTTGTACCTTTAGTCATAGCTTCAAAAGTGACATTATTGTCACAGCCTTTCACTCTGAGGAATATGAACAGCAGTGTGGATATCATGCCGATAGTATAGACGTTTTTCAGGCGATGTCTTAATGGTTAAGAAGAAATACAATATAGATTCAAACAACATTGGAGGTGAATACACTTGAAGAAATTAATCCGAGATAACTACTCAGTACAGTTGATTAAAACTGTTAGCAGATTGTGCTGAGGAACTTTGAACTTGCTGACAGTCGCAACTGTACTGATTCAAAGACACGAATAGGTGGCAGAATGATTGAATTTAGTAAAGGAGTACAGTTATGCGCTATATGAAAGAAATTGTAAGAAAAAATAAAATTTGGATTCTTGTATATCTGGCAATTGGATTGTTGAATGCATTTATGGCAAATTATAAGGCGGACTATTTTCAAAGGATTGTAGACGGTCTGACAGAACGAACAATAACCATTTCTGGAATACTGTTGTACGGTGCGGTGCTTGTTATCAATTATGGAATGAATTATCTGGATGAGTACCCGACGGCAAAACTGTCCAATGAGATTTATCTGGATTTTAAACTGCTGGCATTACAGAAAATTGGCAGAATGGATTATGCGGAATACCAAAAGCTCGGCACAGGGAAATTAGTACAGCAGATTGAAAACGGCGCCAATGCAGGGAAAGGAGTCCTCTATAACTTTTGGTTCTGCGTTGTCAGACAAATACTTCCAACGATTTTGTTCAGCTTATTTTTTATCTGGAAAATAGACCCCAAGATAACATATTCCCTGATTGCAGGGTATGTCGTAGTTTTTATTGTGACCAATTTACTGCTGAAGGGACTGTATCAGATTAAAGAAAAGATATTGAACAACGAGGAGCAGCTCAATCATTTCCTCGTGCGTGGCTTTATGGAAATGCCTGTTTTTCGCATGAAGCATCAATTTCCAACCGAGCTTCATAGGGCGTCCCGTGCCAAGCGAAGCATCGTGGCATCAAAAGTCAAAATGACCATGATACATGAAGCCTTTTTTACCATATTTGCTTTGTTGGTTGCCTGCCTGGATATCGGGCTTATGGTCTATGCGTGGAATAACCGCCAGTTGTCCGTTGGTTCTGTCGTTGCGCTCATCACGCTGATTGACAACGCATACACGCCCATTGCCATATTAAATGTCATATATATTCAGTACAAATTGGACAAAGCCGCATGGGTACGGTTTGAAGGACTGCTGGATTTGAAGGAGGACAGGCAGCTGCAGGAAGGAGAACTTTTTGATGCGTTCTCTAATGAAATTCGTGTTGAAAACGTTTCATTTTCTTATAGTTATGAAAATATCGCAGAAAATAACAAGAAAATACTAAACAATGTGAGTCTGACAATTCAGAAGGGGCAAAAGGTGGCATTTGTCGGGGAGTCCGGTTCTGGAAAATCAACATTGGCAAAAATATTAATCGGCTTGCTCAAGTATGAGTCTGGCGAAATTCTGATTGATGATAAACCATTAAAAAGGTTCTCGCTGGAATCGCTGTATGAAAAGGTGTCTTATTTCTCTCAGGACACACCCGTATTTGATGGTACAATCAGAGAAAATCTGGTTTTTGAGAAGGAAGTCCTGGAGGACGAACTTCATACGAGTCTCGAAAATATACAACTGCTGCCACTGCTTGCAGCTTTGGACTGTGGTCTTGACACGAGAATCGGTGAGAAGGGAGCTTGTCTGTCTGGCGGTGAGAAGCAGCGGCTTGCACTGGCTAGACTATGGTTTGACCATGCAGAGATTGTCGTTTTGGATGAAGCGACATCCGCGCTCGACAATGTCACAGAGCACATTGTTATGAAAAATGTTTTGGCACAGGTAAAAGATGCAGCCGTGATTGCAATTGCCCACCGCCTAACTTCCATTCGCGATTTTGACAAAATCTATGTCTTTCGGGAGGGAAGCATTGTCGGCAGTGGAACTTTTTCTGAGCTGTTGGAAAAGAACGCTTATTTTAACGAATTATATCAAAAGGAAAAGAATTTAGAATGCATTTGAATAATAAAACCGTGTATATTGAAAAATGGGTTTTTAACAAACCCAAACTTATGCCAAATCAGGACGGAAATATCATTCTCATCTCAAAAGGATGTTTTGGACCAGTAGAGGTCTATGAATGGGGCATAGATGCGAACAAACAAGCATATGAACGCTATGAATGGCTCGAGAATGATTTTTATCAAGGCGATAACTATTGGATTACCATAACGCAGGAACAATTGTTGCAGCAGATCCAAAATGTTATCGTTTTGTTCAGGAACAACGGGTTTCCTGACTGGGCGGAGATGTACGAAACAATTCTTGAACAATTAAATTGTGACTTGAAATAAGGAACTGTAGGAAAAAAACTGGTGCAACTTGCGCAGGATATTTTTTACAGTTCCTAAGGGAGGGAAAACATGGATTGGACAAAATTAAACAAGAAAGAAGTTATTTATTACTGTAAATCAGTTGAGGTTGATTTCTCTTGTTTGCCATTTAGCTTACAGCTCGAAGAACTTGTTCTCATGTTTTATTATTATGGAATCGAACAGTTTACAGTAAAGGATATACAGGATTTTTACCAAAAAATGCAGATACCAAAACCAAAAAGTCAAGGACTCATCACACCGACTCCCGGCAAAATACGGCAAAGTATAGCGCAGATGCAGAATGTGAAATCTATAGATGAAAATACCTTTGAGATTGTTCCAGCAGAGAAAGGTCATTTTTTGCCGTTTGATACCAGCATTTATTCCGATGAGATCGAAAAAGGATATCAAACAGGAATTGCCAGAAGCAGGATTGAGGGCTATTATGAAAAGTACTGTAATATTTTGAATCTCTAAACTTATGTTGCATCAGGATAGAAAGATGAGAGGAATACGTATTATGAAAAGAACTTATCAAAAAAGCTGTGTGTTTATGTTGGGACTTTCGCTGTGTACCTTGCTCACAGCATGTAAAATTGGAGACCACAACGTATTTGAATTTTATACAGACAACAACGGAGAAAAACATTTTATGCTTGTTGGCAAGCACAATATGCAAGGTCCAGACAGCGAAACGATGTCAGAAGAACAGTCAGATTTGACCGGTGAAACTTTGTCTAGTAAGCCGCAGGATGCAGACAGCGAAACGATGCCAGAAGAATCATTGGAACTATCTGGTGATGCAGCGTCAAACAGTACTGAAAATCCGAAAAGCATTGTTGGAAAATCTCTGAAAAGAGGGTGGACCTCCTCTGACCACTCCATTTTAAAGGGAAAAGATGTGCAGGTAAACGAGGACAGTAAGTTGTTTTCAGTTGATTTAGGGCAGGAAAAAGAAGTTACCATTTCCTATAACATTGTATTAGAGACAGGTACATATCAGCTTGTACAAATCAGTCCAGACGGTACAAAACATGTTTTATGCGACAGCGATAACATGCAGGCAGATGAAACAATATTGTTTGAACAAGGGAAAAATGAGATCTATATTTTAAGCAGTGATGCAGTTTTCAAAAAAATAAATCTATCAATCGAAGGGATAGAGATGTCTGACTTCATGTGATCATTGCCATATAAGCAATGAAAGACATTCAATATCATGGCATTGTGTAGGCTTTTGTGGTAAGATAATAACGATAAACTATTCATAAACACTTGGCATTTGGAGGCATAACAGATGATTTCTACAAGAATTAAAGATGTTGATATGGTATTTGAAACGTCACCTTCAATTTTTTCGCCCAATTCGATTGACAATGGTACATTAGCCATGTTATCAGTTGTAGATTTCTCACCGTATGATAAAGTACTGGATTTGGGTTGTGGGTATGGCATTGTAGGTATACTAGCAGGCAAACTGATCGGTGAAGAAAACGTCGTAATGTGTGATGTTTCTGAGCAGGCGATAGCGTATGCAGCAATGAATTTGCGCAGGAACCATGTGCCCAATATTAGAATTAGAGTGAGTGATGGCTACAATAATATAGAAGAAGGGGATTTTACACTGATATTGTCTAATCCACCCTATCACGCAGATTTTTCTGTTCCAAAACATTTTATTGAGATAAGCTGACTTCTATCTTTGGTGGCGTTAAGGTTCATGAAATAGACGGATATTATGTTTTTGTTGCAGAGAAAAGAATCCAATCCAGAAAAGAGAAGGAGAAAACGACAAACACATTATCCAAAAAATTACAACGTAAACAGCAGCGCAGTAAAATTCATCGAAAAAAATAAATAAAATTTGACAAAAGGAGTTGTGCGCAAGTATACCAAATGCGCCAAACTCCTTTTGTCAAATATCCCTATTCTTTCCGGCCCAGCTTCTGAACACAGATCAAGATGACAATTGCAGTCGCAATCAGAAATTCCGAGAAAATCACAGATGCATTCCATATTTCAAAATAATAATGTCCGATAAAATATACCGCAATGTAGATCAGATACACTGCAACTGCATACAGGATACAGCCAGAAACCTGCCGCTGTTTTTGTTCCCGCACAAGCATCTGCTGTTGCTGTTTTTCCAGCATGTTTGTTTTCACTGACAAATCATCAATCTCGGACGATTTGAGCAGATAATCAGTAGAGACATCAAAAACTGCACTTAATGCCACGATTTTTTCCAGTTCAGGCGTCGCCTGTCCGCTTTCCCATTTTGAGACAGATTGTCTCGACACCTCCAGCTTTTCAGCAAGCTGCTCTTGTGTCAGATTGTTTGCCTTTCGAAGTGTTAATAATTTTTCTGAAAAATCCATATGTTTCTCCTCCTTGTCTTGATGTTTATATCATAACAAAAAATGTATAGATTCACTATATCGTTACCTGTACATCTGTGCAACCAGCGGTAGAACCGCGGTGACAATTTGTGGAAATGGGAAGTTTTTTGCTCTTTTGCCCGATTGATCTATAATTTTACAGGAGAAATATAAATAAAAGCAACTATGAAGTAGTAGATTGCTACCGTGTGGCTGCTTTTTTATATACAAATTAGGTTCGATGTAGAATTAACAAGATACTGTTGATTGAAACTTCAGAATACCTGTGATACTATGATTACAGGAGATAAAAATATCCTCCGTAAGGAAAAAACAGCACTCATAAAAACTTACCAGAACAGGAGAGCAGTAGAATACATGACTATGCAGGATAAAGAACACACACAGAAAAATCATACCGACAATGCGCATGACAAGGGATACAAGAGGATATTTTCGATCAAAAAGAATTTCCTAGATTTTATCAAAAAATACATCGCGCTTGACTGGATGATGCCTCTCGAAGAAAAAGATTTGGAACTGATTGACAAAGAATTTATTACAGACCAGTTTGATACCTATGAATCTGATTTAGTCTACAAGGTATATACAAAGGAAGGCGTCGTATATTTATTCTTTCTTCTTGAGCTGCAAAGTTACAATGATTTTACGATGCCCTTTCGGCTGCTGATCTATATGACAGCGATCTGGCTGGACCATTTTAAAAACTGTGATAAAAATAAACGCGGCCAAAAGGACTACAAGCTTCCAGCTATCATGCCCATCGTGCTGCATAACGGTGAGCGGAACTGGACTGCATCGTGCAGGTTCAGCCAGATGATCAATAATGCGGAGCTGTTTGGAAAATATGTTGTAGACTTCGAATATGCGCTTGTATCTGTCAATACACTTACAGAATCAAAAATCAGCAACTCAAACACACTGATAGACAACATATTTCTTGCAGACAAGAAACGGACAAGGCAGGACTGGACAGACGGCATTGCAGCGCTGATGCAGCGGATCAGGGCAATGGATACAAATGACTTAAATGAATGGATTACATGGTTTTCTAATGTCATACGGAAACTGAACGAATACGAACGGGGAGAATTGATAACGCAGATAAAAGAAGGAGATGAAAAGGATATGTGCAGTTCATTTGAAAGACTCTTAAATAAAGAAAAAGCAGATGGCAGAGCGGAGGGCTGGAAAGATGGCAGAGCGGAGGGCTGGAAAGATGGCAGAGCAAAAGGCAAAGCGGAGGCTGTAATTGAACTCCTTGAAGATCTTGGAGACCTTTCAGATTCACTCAAAGCCTGCATCATGGAACAGACGGATTTAGAATTATTGAAAAAATGGCATAAAGCTGCCGCAAAAGCAAAATCCATAGAGGAATTTGAACAGGCTGTAGGACTGGTGCAGGTATAGTGATGCCAACACATATCAAACAGGAACTATAAAAAAATAAGAGGAATATCGCAGCCACAGGCAGGATACTCCTTTCATTCTTGGAAAAGCAGAATAATTCATACCGCAGCCAATGGCTGCAATCAAACAAAAAGAATCATCCTATTCGTAGATGCATGTGCTATAATGCACTTATACGGTATCTGTGTACCAATCCATCGGGAACTAAATTCCCCTGCAAGCATTCATACGAAAGGATGATCCTATGAACACTATTTTAGAACAATATAAAGATAAAATCAATGGCACTTTTTCCTTTTTTGACAGGATGATCATAAAAGGGCACATCCGTCAGTTCTTTTCCACATCTGGAAAAGGGTTTTTCCTATCTGAACAGAATGTGCTGCTCAAAGATTTTTCGGCTTACGCCAATCAGGTAACTGCAAGGATTGTTTCCCATGTGGAAAATATGGCTGTCTCTGAAAAACGACCTTTGATCTACCTTACATCTTCTCAGGCTTCCAAAGAACAGGCTGCCTTACAGCTCCTTCAGGACCAGCCGGTAGATGAGGGGCTCATCTGCATCCTCTCTGTCGTGGAATACTGCCAGACCCTCCAGCCCAAAAAGCATGACAACGGCCTGCTCTCCCTTGATACTGTAAACCGCAAATGTAAATACTATTACTTCTATTTCCTTGACAGGCATTTCGGCTTCATGCATGTCAAGCTCCAGACATGGTTCCCTTTCCTCATTCAGGTCTACATCAATGGCCGTGAAATGATGAAACATGTCTTTGATGAAAACGACATCTCCTACCAGATGTATGATAATTCTTTTTTCGAGATCAGCGACATTGCAAAGGCACAGGAACTTGCCGACAGGTTTGATTCCAAAAGCCTGTGCAGACAGCTTGACCTCTTTGCACATAAAGTGAACCCTTATCTTGATACGATTGAAAAAACTTTCCACCAGGGATACCACTGGTGCGTGGATCAATGCGAGTACGCTGCCGATGTTATGTTTAAAAGCCGGGAGGCTTTGGAGGATATTTATCCATCCCTGGCAGGCCGCGCATTTTATGACTTCCACTGTACTGATATTTTTTCCTTTCTGGGGCGTAAACTCCACCATAAGTTTCAGGGAGAAGCAGTCTCCGATTACCGTAAACGCCCGGAAGGCTGGAGGATCAAATTCAAAATGAAGTCTAATAGTATCAAGATGTATGATAAATTCAGCTGCCTGCGGGTGGAGATGACGATCAATGACCCAAAGGAATTCAAGGTTTATAAGGATGTGCACCATGAAGACGGCACTGCATCCAAACGGTGGGTTCCTATGGGAAAGTCTATCGCCAACCTGTACCGGTATGCTGAAATTTCAAAAGCTGCAAATAAGCGTTTTCTGGATTCCATGCAGAACATTATTCCGGCAAAAACCATTGAGAAGGAAATCAACAGTATCTGCACCCGAAAAAAAGTGGAAGGGAGAAGCTACAGCGGATATAATGTCTGGTCTGCCGAGACGTTTCTTCTTTTTGAGGCTGTTTCGGATGGGAAATATCTCATCCGGGGATTTACGAACCGTGAAATCCGCCATTCAATGAACAGGGATAATCCCGATTCAGCCAGGGTAAAAGGCCAGACCAGCAGGGAATTTTCAAAGTTAAGGGCGCATGGGCTAATCCGGAAAATCCCTCATTCGAGAAGGTATCTAGTCAGTGATAAAGGACGCCGTATAATGGGGGCATTGATCGAAACCAAAAGAAAAATCTATCCGGAGCTTGCAGCAAAATAAACATCCGGCCTGTTAATATTCTTTGAAAAGCCTGCCTGATGGACAGGTAGAATACTTGTGTCTTCATACAGGTTTTATTGTTTTATTTTTATGATTTTCTAAATCAATAGCATAAACGGGATATTTCTGCTGAAAATTTTTTGTCCGGTTCCGTCAAAATGACGACAGACTATGCTGTCAAAAAAGATGCTTTACAGTTATAGGATTATTTTTTCCGGTTTTCACGGAAAAAATATGCAGAACTGTTTTTAAAAGCAGCACAGGACGTCCATGTACACTTTTTTTGCTGCCGGGGCATGGGAATGCACCGCCGGAAACGCGCCGGAAAATTTCTATGTTTTGCACAAAACCTGTCAGCATTTTCTTTTCGGTGCGACTTCCTGTATCCTTTTTTTCTGCTCCACGGCAGGCCCCTGCATCAGCCATGTGAACTGTTCCGGCGTGATCTCACGGGCTTCTGACGCCGTCCCTGGCCACTGGAAGTGCCCCGCTTCCAGTCTTTTATAAATAAGCACGAAACCATCGCCTTCCCATAAGAGCCCTTTGATGCGGTCTGTCCGCCTGCCACAGAATAGAAAAAGACAGCCTTTTTGAAATGGCTCCAGTGAAAAATGATCCTGTACAACCCTGGCCAGCCCGTCTATTCCATAACGGAGATCTGTATAGCCATACGCCAGGCAGATCCGGCTGTATCGCTTTACATTACCAGGCATTGGCCAGCGCCTCCATAACTTTTGCAATAAAACCTGCCGAAGCTGATTCAGTCACTTCTATAGTAATATTTCCTTTTCGGATAACTGCTGCGGCTGGTTCAAAGACCTGTTCCCGGCAGATGTCTGCCGGAAGTTCCACAAAAGGCGATACCTGCTGTCGGTGTTCCTTCTCTTTCACTGCATCCTGGCGGAGTATTCTCAGCCAGTAATAATACCGGGACTCCTTGATATCCCTGTCATGACACCATTCCCTGACGGTCATACCGCTTTCCATGCGTTCCTTTATGAGCACGGCTCAGCGGTTACATCGTGTTTTAAATCTGACATTAACAGCACCTCGTTTCCAAAACTGATATTAGTTTTCAAAGCTATGTACATGAACTATGAAAAGTGATATTAGTTTTCACAGTTTCAATGGTAACTAATAATAGCCTTAGATAGATTATTCTCAAGGCTATTTTATATGAATTTCTTCTATTATGCACGGTACGCACTTTTTACCGTTTACTTTTAAAAGAACAAGTTATTTACAATATGCCTCTACAATTGTAATAATAAATAATGGGCGGAAAGCCTAATCTCACTTAAAGCCTTTCGCCCACCTTTATCATAACAGATCTTATTTACAAACTTTTTTATAGTTCTCATTCAATAATTTCAATACATTCTACAATATTCATTTTTGAAACTCGCAATAATGGTAATAATGTTGCAACCAAACATGCTCCAATAAATATAAATGCTGCTTCAAATGCAGACAAAAATGGAAAACTAGTTATTTTGAAAACTTCATTTGCCGCTGCATCAATAAATAATATGCAAATATATCCAATTACTGATCCAATAACTGTTGCTATAATACCATAAAACATTCCTTCCCACAAAAATGTTTTATAAAAACTTCCCATATTCATTCCAATAGCTCTCTGAATTCCTAATTCTCCTAACCTAGTATGAATATTTGTGTAAACTGTGTTTATGATATTAAGTATCCCTATCAGCCCTACGAAAAAAATAACTCCCCATGCCAATAGCTTAATCTGTGTATAGCTTTCCTCTAGTTGCTTATCAGTTTCTTTATAGGATAAACATCTACTCCCTGTTGAGTCTGAACAAATCTGCTCTATTGCAGACTCAATTATATTTCTATCTGCATTATCCGACAAAACTGGATATACTTCTGTATAATTTTCTTCTCCGGTAATTGCAGTAAATACATTATCTGTCACTATGAGTTGCAAACCATTTGTGAATCCTTGATTATCTAGCGTAATTGCTTCATCTGTTATAGCTAATATTTCTAGTTTTTTCCCATTGACAGTAATATTATCGCCTTGGTTATATGAAACACTTCCATACACTTTTTCGTGATCACCAAACATAATTGGTAATTTCACTATACATCCGTCACCATTTTTTAATTTTTCTTCAATTCTAGAATTTTTGGGGGAAATTTCATTAAATCTACTTTCATCTATTCCACATATTTGAAGTGTTTCACCTGGCTGTAAACTGATATCTGTTTCAATTCCCACTGGAATATTATTTTTATCCAGTCCATACAATTTATATTTTAGAGTGAAAACCTGTTCAACCCCTTGGGTTTTCGTTAACTTTCCAACTAATTCAGGAGAAATTCCCGTCTGTTCATTTGTTATTGAATAATCACCCAAATGCATTTTTTGAATATTACTAGAAGTATCCAACAAGCCTGAAAATCCCTGTAATGCAATAAATACTGCTATACTCATAACTAATGATAGTATTGTTAGTACTGTTCTTCCTTTGTTTCTCATCATGTTTATACGAGCATAAAAAATTTCAAAATTATGTATTTTTTTTATTTTTCTATTTTTTCTTGTTATTTTCAGAACATTTCCAGACATAGCAAGAACAGGAGAAACCTTAGATGCCATATACGCTGCCGGCAAAGCAGCCAATATTGCAAATAATACTGTAATTACAATGCTCAAAGTTAAAACCCATAAATTTGTTTCACTATTTGCATCTATCAACCTCTCTAATTGCTGTTTTGAACTAACCATAAACATTTCTGAAGAAAAAACCTGAGTGGCTATCTTTGTTATTCCTTTAGCAGATAAAGTTCCGGCAATCACTCCAATCGGCATACCGATCCCACACAAAATTAGTAATTGTAAGGAAACCAATTCGTACAGTTTCCCCTTAGTTGCACCGACAGCTCTCAATACTCCATACTGTTTAATTTTTTTGCTGACTGATATTTTAAGAATATTAAAAATCACAAGTCCAGCTGTAATTAAAACTAAAGCACCTACAATTACACCCGACAATGCCATATAAGAAAATCCGCTCCCAAAATCATTTTCTCCTCCACTGTCATACTTTATTCCCATTGTGGATAAAAGTGTATCATTATACTGTACCTGTGAATCAGATATCGCATATTTTTTCTCTAATGAATATATCACATTCTGAAATGCACTTTTTTCTTTTGTTCTAACATCCACCGAATAAACCATATACTTTTCTGGCAATATATTTTCTGCCGTTCCTTCTCCAACAATTCCAGCAATGGTTCCTGAAACATAGCCAATATAATTGCTATTCACAATTCCTGTGAGTAAAAATTGCTGTGAAAATTGATAAGGTTCTTCTGTATCTTTGAGCAGTGATATTTCCATGGGTAAATTAATAATATCTCCTACTTTTATATTTTTTCCCAATAATGAAATCACATTTTCTGGAAGTGCAATTTCATTCTTGTTTTCCGGTAATCTTCCTTCGTTTAATTGATAAGTATTTCCATAAGAAGAGATTGCATCCCCCTTATATTCCCTCAAATATAAAGATAATCCGCTTTCTTTAATTTCCGAAATTCCAATATTAATAAATAAGCCTGCAAATTCTAATGAATTATCCTTTTTTAAATCTTTAGCAGTATTAATATTCAATTGATGAAAAGTTGCATATCTATTACCATTTAATGATATGGCCTGTTGAATACGCATTGCATTCAATATACCTATAGATTGTCCAATTACAGTTGTCATAAGCGTTGATAATACAATAGCAATTATAATTAAAATTGAAGTAAGCTTTTGGTTTTTGAGTTCTTTACATACAATTTTTCGATAAGAATTCATTTTCCTACCTCCGCTATTTTACCATCCACAATCATAAATTGTCTTTCAGCCATTTCTGCAACATGAGGATCATGGGTAATAATAACCAGAGTTTTCCCCATTTCTGACCATAATGACCTTAGGATTTTCATTACTTCACATCCACTCTTACTATCTAAATTTCCCGTTGGTTCATCTGCAAAAATAATATCAGGTTTTGCAATTAAAGCTCTTGCTATAGCCACTCTCTGCTGTTGTCCTCCCGAAAGTTCATTCGGCAGATGAATCATCCTATCTTCAATGCCTAGAAATTTTACTATCTTAGTCATATAACCCAAATCTGGCTGTTCTTTTGCCAATAACAATGGCATAACGATATTTTCCTGTGCAGTCAAAACTGGAAGTAAATTAAACTGCTGAAATACAAATCCTATTTTTTTACATCTAAATAATGAGAGTTCTTTATCAGAGTAAGAATATATGTCTTTTCCGTCATAAAGTACTTTTCCAGATGAAGGTTTATCTAATCCACTAATTGTATGTAAAAATGTACTTTTTCCACTGCCTGATGGACCAATAATTGCAATAAAATCCTGTTCATTAATCGTAATATTCACTTGATTCAATGCGGTGATCTTATTTTCGTCTTTGCCATAATATTTAGATAACTTTTCTACCCTAATCAATATAATTACCTCTCTTTACATTTAATAAATCCAGTATATCATGCAATTATCAAATTTCACTCAAATTCTTTAATATTTATAAAGACTTCATTTAATGCTCCCATATCATTGTTAGAAATATGAAATGCCCCGCCGTGTTTTTCGCAGAATAAACGACATATATAAAGCCCCATACCAAAATGAGCTCCATTTTTCTCCCCATCACGAATAAAAGCTTCTCTTCCTTTCTTAATAATATAATCTGAGAACCCCACTCCATCGTCTTGAATTGACATATGTAAAAAATCTTCCTCGATTCTAATTTTTAAACAGATCTGTGTTTTTGCATATCTTAAAGCATTTTCTATAATGTTATCTATAATATTATAGAAAATGTCTTGATCTAAAATAAGAATTTCTTTTTCAGAAATCACAACATCGAAAATAATCTTTATAGTCGTATCTTTTACTAATAATTGAACATGACTTTCCAAATTCCTTTTTAATGTCTGTATATTTACTACTTGAGGCGAGCAAGGAACTGCCTCTAAATCAGTTATACTACTCATTATCGCTATATACTTTTCAAGTCTTTTAATGGTTACATCAACACCTGAAAAAACTTCCAATATTTCTTCATCATTCATAAGTCCTGATGATATTCCTTTTTGAACAACAGCCATTTCTCCTTTTAAAATTGTAAGTGAATTCCTCAAATCATGTGAAAAGGCAGCATTTAAACGTTTCCTTTCCTCTGCTACTCTCCATAAGGATTCTATCGTTTTCTGCATTGTAATCCTCATTTTCTCAAACACAATGCAAAGTTTTCCCAACTCGTCTGACGATTCACTTTTAATACTAAAATTCAGATCGCTGTTATTTATTTTATTAGCTCCGACAAGTAGATTTTCTACCGGTTTTTTTATTTTCTTATAGTAAAATATAATATCTGCCACAATTATGGAACATATAATACAAAATACCAAAAATACCACTTGCAAAAAGGTAATTATACCTGATGAATTTCTTTCTAAATCATGCGTATTTTCTTGTTGGTATTCATATGTAAATGTGTCATTCTCCATTTTTATGCTGATATCTCTTTCTTGATTTAGCAAACCCAATCCCCAAAATCCAATACATCCTAATGAGCCACCTATTAATAAACAGATAACTGTTAATAAGAAAAAAGCCCGCTTAATGCTCATTCGTTTTATAAATTCCAAGTATAACCACATCCCCAAACTGTTTTAATATATTCATAATCCGATACTTCCGACAATTTCATTCTTATTCGACGTATATGTTCAATAACTGTTTCATTATTACCATTCTTATCAAATCCCCATATATTTTCATATATTTTTTCTCTTGAAAAAACTCTTCCAGCATTTAAAGAAAGTTCTGCAATAATATCAAACTCTTTTTTAGATAAAGTAATCTCCTGTCCATTTATTTTAACCTGCCGTCTTTCATAATTAATTATCATATCTTTATAAAATCGAATCACTTCTTTTCTTTTTTGTATTCTATTTTCTCTACGAATATGTGCATCAATCCTTGCATGTAGTTCCTCCATATCAAATGGCTTTATAATATAATCATCCGCACCTGTTTCGAATCCTCGAACCCGCTCTTTAATTTCAGTTCTTGCAGTTAATAACAAAATTGGACATTGTATCTCATTACGAATCAATCTGCAAACCTCTAGCCCATCTAAGCCTGGCATAGTTATATCTAATAGTATAATGTCTGGTTCATATTTTAGTTTTTTTATCGCATCTTCTCCACTGCAAGCTGTTATCACTTCATATCCACACATAGTAAAATATTTTTTTATCATCAATACAATTTCCGATTCATCATCTACTGTTAAAATTTTATACATAACATGCCTCCTAAACAAATAATTTCAAAAATTTCTTTAGACTATTTGCATTTTCAAAAACCCTATAATCAATTCCCTCATAATAAGGAAGTCTAATATTAAACTTTTTTTCTAGATCATTAAGTATCTTCATAAAATCATTACCATGTAAAACCCCTTGATATCCCCATTCTCTCAAATTGTTCAAATCAAAAAGCATTCCTTTACCTCTCAAATATTTTGCTACTACCTCTTCAATCATTTGTTCTTCATCACTATTTACACTCGTTCTCTTAGTAATATACTGTGATACACCTGCTATTTCTTCTCTATTCCATGTCTTCTTTTTTGCTGAATCCATTAACATATTTTGTAGTTCCTCGTAAGATATATTTGGATATTCTTCAAGAATATCTCCTATTATTGCTGTAACCACAGCTGTTGCTTTACTTGTTCCACCGAACATTTGGATTTCACCTTTACACCCTTTTACCATAACCGGAATTCTATTTGCAACACATTGAATACTATAATTCTTATTATACCAATATTCTCTCTGATTACTAAAAATCCCTCCATCTACTCCAATAACGTTTTCTAGTGAAGCCGGATATCCTATCTTTCCCGAATTCGGTGCAGATGCAACTATAATTTTTCCATAGTCTCGCAGTTCTGAAATACTTTTTGACAATTTATATATCCTTTCTTCATCTAAAGTTGAAAGGCTTAAATTTATCAATCTAATCCCAATTCTTTTTGTATAATCTAAAGCTTCTATCAACTTCTCAATTGAAGATTCATTTCGAGCATTTAAAATTTTTATAACAAACCAATACGGAAGAGAATGCCCGTACAATTTAATAATACTACTACATAAACTTCCATGTCCATTGTCATCATCAAAATCTCCACCAGGCGTCACCAAATTTACACCACCTAATATTGTTTTCTCATTTAATACACGATCAATTCCCGTGTCTAATATAATCACGCGCATATATTGTCTCCCCATTTTAAAAAGGTAGAGACGTAGGTCACTACCTTTTATAAAAACAAGCCCACACACTACCCAATTCAACTATTTCAAGTATTAAAAATCTAATTGCTTATGTTGCTTCTTTAAAATTTCACATGAGATAACTTCTCAAAAAACATTAAAGGGCGCATGTAATCTTACAGCCAAAAGTTACTGTACATCCTGCTGGTTTCGCAGCACTATTTCCACTCCAATCAGCACAATCATCCGTACATCCCTGGCCTTTTACGTCCATCACTTCGATTTTATCACTAATCTTTTTAATTTTTAACTCCATACTTACTTCCTCCTGTTTTCGTGTGTGAGCACGTTCTTACCCTGAAATAAATTTTATATTTTCATTTTCAAATGCACAGATTACTGGAGACGGTTTCATACAATCCCCTGTTAATTGCTCATTTAAGTATCGGCACCTTACTGAATTACAACTTTCATAATTATTACATCCGACACACTCCGGCAATGGCAACTCATTCACTTGCAATATATTCTTTAATATGCTTTCATTAATTCCCTCATATATTGTCCCAATTTTATAATGCGGATTTCCTACAACATATATGCATGGGAATATTCCTCCATCCGGAGAAATGTGTATTCCATCAACCCCTCCTGAACATTTTGTTTTTTTAAAAATATGGTTCTCTAATAATGCTATTTCAATATCTCTTTCCGCAAATCTATATTCTTTATATATCTTATCAATGGCCCGTAATTGTTCCCTATATACTTCCATTGTTTCTTCTTCCCAACCATCATCAAAATAATCCGGTATGCTAACTATCTGTCGTGCTCCAATCTCAACAAGATGCATGATGCTTTCACATAAATTTGAAACAGTTTTAGAAGTAAAGGTCATTCTAAAACGTATGTTAGGATTATACTTTAAAGCTTTTTTTACTTTAGAAATAACCATATCATAGCTTCCTTTTCCATTTGAAAATACACGCATTAAGTCATGAACTTGCTTTCCTCCATCGATACTAATAGAAAAACCATAATCCATATGTTCTGATAAAAATCTAATTTTATTATCATCTAATAAAGTTGCATTTGTTGTAACACCAAACATTATCTTTTGGGATGCCTTCTTATTTTTTAATATCGAAAGAACCAGAGATTCTAACATTTCATAATTTAACAATGGTTCACCACCATGAAATTGTATAATTACTAATGGATCGTCTATTTGATTTATGTATCGGACACATTGTTCCATTACATTTCTTTCCATTAGCACACTACTTTTATTATCTCCTTCGTAACAATATCTACATTTTAAATTACATGCTGTAGTTAGCCAAATCCCAATAAACACTATTCTTCCTCCCATATAACTTTTCTTAAATGCTGCTTAATTTCAGAACACTCCATTTTAAAATAAGTTTCATTTTCTTCCAACAAATCAAGGTAATGAAGGCAATTCCAACAAAATAAATTCACATTACATTCTTTACAAAATTCATGATTCTCAGGCTGTAAAGATAACCAATTGTTATACCCATTAGTTTTTCTATACTTTTCTTTATTTACAAACTCTTGAAAATCATCTATATAACGAATATTTCCTAAAATATATTTATTTCTTTCTAAAAGTCCACAAGGAAATATATCTCCCTCAGCATTAATATACAATTCCTTATTAAGTGCCCCACAGCAACAAATATGATAGTCTTCTGCTACTTTGTTCCATTCTCTGTCATGCTCTATACATTTCTCATGTTCTCCTGGATTTAAAATCATCGAATTCTTTTTTCCTCTTCCAATAGGACTAAATGCCCTTACTACAGCCCTGGTTTTAAGCTTTTCATTAAGTACAGCAAATTCTTTCCGTAATGGATAATTATCTTTTGTAAGCACCATAGATAACGATATATTTTTAAGTCCATTTTCTTGTAGTAGTGATATAGCATGTACCACTTTATCAAAAACACCTTTTCCTCTTATCTTACTGCAGGTATGCTCATCTATACCATCTAAGCTAATATCTACCGCATCGACATTTTCCGAAATTAATTTCGCAAAATATTCATTGATCAATGTTCCATTTGTCATCAAACGTATTTCACCTGAAAAAATATCACGTAAATACTGTAATATTTCCTCAAAGTCCATCCTGACTAACGGTTCTCCTCCTGTAAGACAAATAGATTTAGGATTGCTTGCTACCACCTTTTTGATATTTTTCTTTATTTCTTGAGTACTCATTACTTCTCCTGATCCTACAGTGTTAGCATCAACACAGCAATGTTTACAATTCAAATTACATCTATTCGTTATTGCTATATCAATATCCAATGTTTCTCCAATATTTTGTTCTTCCACAAGTAATTTAACATCGTATAATATATCTAGCAGTTTTTTAAAATACTTTTTATCATCTTCATCCTCTAAACTGTTAATTACTCTATCGTCTGTAAATTTCTTACTAACAACTAAATCAAGTATTTCATAACATTCATTACTAATCTTAATCCATTGTCCGTTATAACGATTCCCTAAAATAACTTTGTTCTTATTCTTCAATACACGTGTATATCTGTTCCACATCATCTTTCGCATTTAAAATCCCCTCCTATTACTACACTATTAATAACTTTCTATCACATATTGATAAAATTTTTTCTCGGTGCGTTATAATTATGGCTGTTTTCCCTTCCAGATATTTTTTTATCGAACAGCATATTATTTCTTCTGCTCCCAAGTCAATCGCCGCTGTCGGTTCATCTAATAAATATACCGCCTTATCTTGTAAAAACAGTCTGGCCAAGGAAATTTTTTGTACTTGTCCACCTGATAAGTTTGAAGTATTTTCTCCAATTCTAGTATCGAGTCCTTCTGAAAACTCCTCTACATTTAAACAGAAATCCTCCATTATACTCAATATTTCATAATCAGAGTGCATTTGCTCAACATCTATCACTTCTCGTAACGATCCACTTATGATAAATTCGTCTTGCAAAAGACAACCTATTTGACTTGATAAATAACTCGTTGCATAATTCTTGACTGGAATTTTGTCAATAATAACATCACCACTTTCAGGCTCACATAATTTTAGAATCATACGAAAAATGGTTGTTTTCCCACAGCCATTTTTTCCAGTAATTCCCAATGTCTGCCCTGGCTGTACTGTCAACAAAAAATCATGAAACACTTCTTTACCCTGCATATAACTAAATTTAATATTTCTGATTTCTATTTCCCCTATCATCTGGGATTTAGGATATATCTGCCCTTCATATACAATATCCTTACTATCTATAACATTAAATATCCGTTCAAATATAGGAAGATTGGATTTAAATTCTGCATATGCATCTCCCAATACTACAATCGGTCCCAACAACCATTGTATATACATCGTTAAACTCACTAAATCGCCAACCGACATCTTATTAACCAGAACTTCGCCCGCTCCAATCATCATGATTACAAATAAACTACAAATACTATAACTAGATATTATGCTTTTTAAAATCGTTATCAATTTAAGCTGCTGCAATGTTTTTTTCACAATCTTTTTATTTTTTTCACAATAGTTTTCATTTACCTTTTCTTTAATGCCACACATTTCAATATTTATAATATTATTTAACACTTCATTGGTATATGAGGAGAACATTGCAACCTCTTCTCTGAACGGATATGCAAAATTTTCCAATTTTTTTCCGTATCGTTTCTGTATCCAAACAATAATAACTGTAAATATAATCAGAAAAAAACCAATTTTTCTATGCATATGTATCAAATAACTTGTTACTCCAATCAAAATAAATACATTAGAAATAATTGAACTTATAGAGCGGGTAAACATATTCTCTATTGCTGCAATATCGTCCTCAAGAATTTTAAACATATCTCCAGCTGTATGTTTACTCCAAAATGCAATGTTTGTTTTTAAAAGTTTAGAAAAAAAGAGTTCTTTTATTTCCAAAATAAATTTTTGTGAAAATTTATAAAAGGACATTTGGTACGCATATTCAGAAATTATCATTATAACGCCTGTTGTACCCAGAAAAATGCTATACTTATAAATATTTGTTAATTCACCAATTCCAATTCCTTCATCAATTATTTTACTTACTAAATTCGGAAACATAATGGTAGCAATGCTTGATATCAGAACTAATACTATACATTGAATCTGCTTCTTTCCAAATTCTGCGTATCTCATTCGCCCAGAGTCATGCAGACATCTAAGGCATCTAATCCAATATTTCATCCTATCCCTCCTATGTAATATTATAAAATACAATTATCAAATTTTTCTCAAATTTCATATTTTTTTGCTTTATAATAGATACTACTTTCTAACATAAAATTTTTTCTTATGTCGAAGCACAGCCACTTCCGAGTACTTCCTGCAAAGATATTCTAAAACTGTTCCGCATTGTTCTTTTTATATATATGGATCATTTCCATTTCCTTTCAACTATTTTACTCTCTAATACTTGTATTTTCTGCATTTTTAATAGGCAGAACCCCTGTCCTGCCTTACTTTTCGCACTACAACCTCATGCTTACTGACTCTACACCCCAATACTGTCTTTGCTTTTACTTACTTTTCAATAAACTACTACTCCATATCCTAAAGCCATAAACGGCTGAGAAAATCATAAAAGGTACCGACCCCCGGGGTATCACCGA
>OFGG01000880.1_pt1 | contig 22676 bp, 7 predicted proteins | sample 1521701 | NCBI WGS metagenome assembly OFGG01 (sample SAMEA3504081, study PRJEB24116) | mouse gut metagenome | biome: mouse gut; feature: mouse-associated habitat; material: faeces | place: Denmark | collected 2011
AGCCGTTGTTGTCCACAATCACACAGAGATTATCGAGCTTTCTGTGCCCTGCAAACATCGCAGCCTCCCACACTTGGCCTTCCTGAATCTCGCCGTCGCCAAGCAGCGTGTACACTCTGAAATCCGCATTGGACATCTTCGCGCCAAGCGCCATGCCGCACGCCACAGAAATCCCCTGTCCCAGAGACCCGGAGGACATGTCTACGCCGGGAACATGCTGCATACAGGGATGTCCCTGCAAGTAAGAACCCAGTTTTCTCAAAGTCAGCAGATCTTCCACCGGGAAATATCCGCGGTTTGCGAGCGTCGAGTACAGTCCCGGCGCCGTGTGGCCCTTCGAGAGCACAAAGCGGTCTCTGTCCGCCTTCTTCGGATCCTTCGGGTCAATATTCATCTCCTCAAAATAAAGATACGTATAGATATCTGCCGCGGAGAGCGATCCGCCCGGATGCCCTGCCTTCGCAGCATGGACACCGCTCACAATACCCTTACGAACTTCATTGGCTGTTTTTTGAAGCTCTAAATTTGTCATTGCTTTTTCCTCCATTTATAAAAATATTATTTTATTACCGTTTCGTAAAAAATGTAACCCTCTTCTTCAAGCTCCTCCTCGGACATGGCTCTGTACGCTTCCAGCTCCTCTTCATCATCAATCTCGTCCTCAGGTACAACGGTTCTCTCGCAGCATACATGCTTGCCAACAATCTTCAAAAGCTCTCGGATGGCATCCACATCTCTCCCGCCAAACTCCTGATAGCAGGTGCACGCGCTCTTCTCATTGAGTTCATCGTAAAAATCCGTGATGCACAGACGGAACATATCCAGTATGCCTTCTAACGGCTCCTGCGAGATGTCTGCGGGTGTTTCTCCCTCTCCAAGCTCCGGCTCCTGCTCGAAGGAGAGCGATGTAAAATACATGTCCTTGTCCTCATCGCCGTCACGATAGGGGTTTTTGCCCTTATAGATATTTTCTTCCACTTTTATGTACGCTGGCGTTGAATACTTATCAGCATGATAAATCTGGATATTTTTCATATTTTACCTCCTGATTCAAAATCTGCCCGGTCTGAAAAAAATCAACTTTCATTCCCTATCTAAAATATCATAAAACATCTGTTTTGTAAACGTACAAATTTGAACAGGATACCCTTCTAATTATATGTATTCACCTTAATTTTCTACTTTATTTCCATAGTACGCATTCGCGCCATGCTTCCTGTAATAATGCTTGTCCTGAATGCGCTGCGGCGCAGGCTCGACTTCTCTGTTCAGCTGTTCGGTGAAAAGCGCCATCTTTGCAACCTCCTCCAGAACGACTGCATTGTGCACAGCCTCCTTCGCGTCCTTGCCCCACGCGAACGGCCCGTGGTTCTTGCAGAGCACTGCGGGCACTGCCATCACGTCCTTGTCCTTGAACGTTTCTATGATAAGGGTTCCTGTGTTCTTCTCGTAGCCCTCGTCAATCTCCTCCTGTGTGAGCACGCGCGCGCAGGGAATCTCACCGTACATATAATCTGCGTGCGTCGTTCCATAGCAGGGAATGCTTCTGCCAGACTGCGCCCAGCTTGTCGCGTAAGTGCTGTGTGTGTGGACAACGCCGCCAATTTCAGGAAACGCCTTGTACAGCTCCAAGTGCGTCGGGGTGTCTGACGAAGGATTGTATTTTCCCTCCACTTTGTTCCCATCTAAGTCCATGACCACCATGTCCTCCGGCTTTAACAAGTCGTAGTCAATGCCGCTTGGCTTGATCACAAACAGACCGCTCTCCCTGTCAATCGCGCTCACATTGCCCCATGTAAAGGTGACAAGCCCGTACTTTGGCAGCTCCATATTTGCCTCATATACTTTTTTCTTTAATTCCTCTAACATCTTGACCCTCCAGATTTCTGAAAAATGCGTGCACGCCGCATCCTTTCCTACATGATAACACCGGCTTCGCCCTACAGATGATCAACTGCCGCGCGCTCGATCGCAAGCCCGTTCTTGTACCGCTCGATAAAGGTCTCGAAACCAGCCACGTCCGCCGCATCCGGCGCCATGCGCACAGACTCCTCTCCGGCAAACACCTTGTTTGCCAGATATGCGCTCAGAGACTCGTCCGCGTCCTTCTTCATCATGTAATTCGCAAGCACGGCAATGCCCCATGCGCCGCCCTCGCCCGCCGTTTTCATCACAGACACAGGTACATTCACCGCCGCCGCTACGACCTTCTGCCCGACACCCTCTGTCTTGAACAATCCGCCGTGTCCGAGCAGCTCATCGAGTGTCACATTTTCCTGCTTAAACAAAATGTCCATACCAATCTTGATCGCGCCAAGCGCCGTGAACAGGTTGACACGCATAAAGTTTGCAAGGTTGAATTTCGCATCCGGTGTGCGCACAAAGAGCGGTCTGCCCTCCTCGAATCCCGTCACATGCTCGCCTGAGAAATAGCCGTATGCAAGCAGCCCGCCGCAGTCTGCATCGCCCTCAAGCGCCTTTCTGTACAGCGTTCCGTAAAGCTCGTTCATGTCCACCTTCTGCCCCATTGTCTCCTGAAATTCCTTGAACAGATTGACCCATGCGTTCAGGTCCGATGTGCAGTTATTACAGTGAACCATCGCGACAAGACTGCCGTCCGGTGTGGTCACAAGATCGAGCTCGTCATAGGATTTTGATAAATCCTTCTCCAGTACCGCCATCGCAAACACAGAAGTTCCTGCTGAGATGTTGCCGGTGCGCTGTGCCACGCTGTTTGTCGCCACCATGCCTGTACCCGCGTCACCCTCAGGAGGACACATCGGAATACCCGGCTGCAAGATTCCTGTCACGTCAAGCAGCTTTGCGCCCGCCTCCGTCAGCGCGCCCGCCCTGTCGCCGGAAACCAGCACTTTTGGCATAATCTGCGCGAGCTTCCACGAGAAGTTCCTGTCCTTCACAAGCTCGTCAAACTGTGAAATCATACGACTGTTAAAATCTTTGGTATCAATGTCAATGGGGAACATGCCGGACGCCTCGCCGACACCGAGCACCTTCTCACCGCTCAGCTTCCAGTGGATATAACCAGCCAGTGTCGTGAAGAATGCCACACTGCCAACATGCTCCTCGCCATTTAGAATCGCCTGGTAGAGATGCGCGATGCTCCATCGCTGCGGAATGTGATATTGAAAGAGTTCTGTGAGCTTCTCACTCGCCTCCTGTGTGATCGTATTTCTCCATGTCCTGAAGGGCACCAGAAGCTCTCCGTCCTTGTCAAATGCCATATACCCATGCATCATAGCACTAAAGCCAAGCGAGCCGAGTGTCTTGATCTGCGTGCCGTATTTCTCCTGCACCGACTTTGCCAGATCCTGATAGCAGTCTTGCAGCCCTTTCCAGATGGCATCCAGACTGTACGTCCAGATGTTGTTCACCAACTGGTTCTCCCAATCATAGTTTCCGATCGCAAGCACTTCATGATTTTCGTCGATCAATACCGCCTTGATTCGGGTAGAGCCAAACTCAATACCGAGTGCAGTCCTGCCGCTCTCGATCGCACTTTTTGCATCAAGTCCCATAAATATGTAACCTCCTGTTCTTTTATTGTTTCCGTCGTTCCGTAATATGTACTCATAACGTTATTATAACAATAAGCCTGCTGTAATGCAAGCTTATTGTTTACTCGTTTCTAAAATATTTTAGTTTTGTATAAGAAAGCTTGACACACGTATCTCACACGTATATAATCATATTATAAAATAACGAAAGGGGAGCATATGACAGGCGCAGAGATGGCAAAACAAATGAAAAATATTGGATGCTACAAAATCCGTGAGGGAGGAAATCATGAGATCTGGTACAGTCCAGTTACAAATCGCGAATTTCCTTTTCCCCGGCATTATAGCAAAGAATTAGGTACTGGAATAGAAAACAAACTTCGAAGAGATTCTGGCTTAAAATAATTTCCTTGTTAATTTCTTCTTTATTAGAAAGGAGCTGTTACTATGGCAAAATATATTTATCCTGCTGTCTTTACACCAGAGGGAAATGGGTACTTTATTGATTTTCCTGACTTTGATGCCTGTTACACTCAGGGAAGTGACATCGCAGATGGAATCACCATGGCGGAAGATGTACTCTCCCTCATGTTAACACATTTCGAAGATGAACAGCGGGAAATCCCTGCCGCATCTTCTATAAAAAGCCTTTCCCTGACAGAGGATGCATTCGCCACTTATATTTCATGCGACACAACTGTATACCGCCGCCGTATGAATAACACTGCTGTGAAAAAAACGCTTACAATTCCCTCTTGGCTCAACGATTCAGCCGTTGCTGCCGGACTAAATTTTTCACAAGTCCTTCAGGAAGCATTAAGACAAAAGCTAAATATTCTCTAAAGAAAACAGGAGAGTCTCCCTCCCCTGTTTTCCTTCTGCCATTTCAAGGCACAGGCTCCGCCTGAATGTCTGTAAAATATCCCAGTCTCAGATACTTTAGCTTCGCCGGTCTGGCAATCTTTATCTTGACTGCGCTTGCCTCAAAACCAAGCTTTCGCTGAATCCAGTCCGGCACGGAGCTCATCACCCGCTTCGCACTGCTTTCACTCTTGACTGCGATCACACAGTCATCTGCGTATCGCACAAACCGCAGTCCGCGGTTTTCAAGCTCCTTGTCCAGTTCATTCAGCAGCACATTCATCAGCAGCACCGGCAGGCTGGTTTCCTGCTCATTGGTGCACTGGGTCATGATTCCTGCTTTGAGGTACTTTCGAATCAGCGATTCGGTATCCCCGTCATGGATGATATTGTGCACAAGGCTCATCAGTCTGTCCTCTGGTTCGTTTTCATAAAAATTCTGCAAGCCACTATCCACCACCCAGAGATACCCCTCCCCGCGCAGCCGCAGCAGTTCGCAAACCGCCATCTCGCAGTTTTTGTCTGGCTGGAAGCTGTAGCAGTGTTCTGAAAAAACGGCTTCGCAAACTGGGCTGAGGATCTGTGCAATCCCCTGCTGGATGATTCTGTCTGTCATAGATGCAGCCGGCGTCTGGGGTGCATAGCTTCTCTGGCGAATCTGGTCCTGAATCTTGTCCCAGTTTTCATCAAAATATCTGGCGTCTTCTGCTTTTGTATCTTCCCTGAGGCAAATCTGCTGGTATGCTCTGTCTATATTTTTCTTATCCAGTATCTTTTCCAATAATTCGGACATACATTGTATTCTCCTCTCCTTTCCGTTCCTTGCGGTCAACTCCTGTATACATGACGCTGGCACAGTGCCTTCGGATATCCGCAAGGGCTGATATGGCAAAAGCCCCTCGTGGCTGTTCCCATGAGGGGCTTTTTGTGTGGTTAGTTCTTTGTTACTGTGATGTTGATATTGTGTTCGTAGGTTAGTTCTGGGTTGCTGATATGGGCGAAATTATAGGGATATACCTTGATGTATATTGTAGTACCGGCACTTAGGTTATACATATCTATATCTCTACTGCTTCCATTATAAGGATTCACTCTTGTCGTTTTATGCGGCTCAATGCCTTCTACATAAAAGTCACCTATTGAATCAGTACATCCTGCTGTAATAGTATAATCTCCATCCTCTTCAATCAAAACCGCCCGCCATTCTGTCTGACCGTATGTTGTAAAATTTAATGTCGCTCTTGTTCCGATATCAAGCACATTCATTAAATCCGTCTCTACCTTCTCCACTTTTAAAGTGCAGTCAGTTTTAGAATCGCCATCGTTATGAAGTTTCAAAAACAATGTCTGTCCCTCTGTCAGACCAAATGAATATTCTGTGCTTATCCGGCCATTATAGTTGCTTCCACCATCATAGTTATAGGAGATATTAAAATTACTATGATTAATTGATACATTATACACCCCATCTTCCTTGGCTGTATATTCAAAATATCGATCCTCCTGTCCTATCAGCGGATAAGTTTCGTTCACTGTCCCACTAATAGTTACTGTGACAGGTTCTGTTTCTCTTACCGTTAAAGTAAATGGATTTGTTTCAATTTCATCACTGTTGTTTCGTACTTTGATCCAGACACTATCATCTGCTTGTAGATCAAATATCCTTGAACTAAAATACTGGTCTATACTGGTGCCGTAATAATCAGAATAATATCCACTGATATTCTCTCCCGATAGCTCAAAAGCATATTTGCCGTCTTTTTCCGCTATGTACTGATAGTACTTTACTTCGCCCAATTGGGTAAATATTTCCTCTTTTCCAGTTATTTCATTAAAACGTATGGTTTCAGCCTTTACTTCAACAGTCTGCATATCTGTACTATCGTTCCTTATTCTCACCCAAAGCCTGCTTCCTGATTCAAGATATACTTCAAATCTTCCCCAATTAGCAGAACTTTCATACTCCTGACTGTCAATAGCATACTCTATCTGACAGTTATTGTATGGCTCCATGGATACCGCATACCCTCCTTCGCTAAATGCATCCAGAATAAAATATGTATACTTACCTTGGATCACGTCTTTCCATACTGGTCTGTCCAAAGCGAGTTCATCTGCTGCAATAATCTGTACACAGCAAGATCGGCTATTTCCATAAGAGTTTGTATTCTCTACATTGAGCCTGAGTGTTTTCCCTGCTGTCAGTCCTTCAAATACATATCCGTTTTCAAAGGGTTGAGACTCCGTGCCGTCCACATAGGTGTAAGCATGATTGGAATCCTGAATATCACCATTTACAAGCACAATATAGTTTCCATTTTTTGGTGCTGTAAATTCGTACTCCGCCTTTTCGCCTGTTAAAATATGGACTGTCATTGGTGAAGTGGTATTCAGTTCCAGCGGAATAACATTTGCTTCGGCAACGCTGATGGCAAACTGGCAGTCTTCACTCCTACTTACTGCTTTGACATAACATGTCTGTCCTGCGGCAATGCTGTATCTTTCCCCTAATCTGATGTTTTGTCCTCTATTTCCCAGCAGACGCTCTAAATCTGTCCCGCAGTACACCGACGGCGAATCTTCACTGCTGACTGTAATATAAAATGCCTGCTTCTCCGGCGCTGTTATCGTATAATAAGCTGCCTCGTTCTGTTCCAGTGTGTCATTCCTGTCTGTCGGTGCGGTAATGGTATCCCGCATAGCATTCTTGAGTGTAAATGCATACTTAGAAGTCTGGCTGCCTGTGTTGTGAATCCTGACAAAATAATCCGAGCCTTGTGTATTCATGCAGGTGTCCAGAGATTCCCACTCATACCAAATTCCAGGTTTCCATTCCAGTGTACATTTGTTCTCATCTGGTACTGAAATATAATATGGTTTTACCTCTCTTTTGGGTTCGCCAGTCTCCTCGTCCTCTGTATAGGCAATATTGCCCGGGAATACAAAGTACTGGTACGCATTGGGTTCCAGGGTACCTGTCTGTGTCCCCATGCCAACTGCTTCTTTCTTCTGCACATCGATTCTGCACTCTGCTGAATTATATAGCGAGGCATTGACCACTCTCAGTGTAAAATTACCACTGACCTGAGTAAAATACGGACTGGATTTGGATGGTGCACAATCCTCACAACCTTCCGCGTCATCATACAGTGTATAGATGAGCTTATCTGATACATATGGTATGGAAACAAGATAATCTGCCTTGTCTTCCGCTGGCTTCGTGAACTTAAAGTATTTCACTTCGCCCTGCCGGATCTCGCCCTTCCACGGTAACGCGGTTTTGTCTGTATCTTTTGCCGCTTTTTGCAGCAACAGCCTGTAGGAAACGCTGCTATATGCCTCTACTGTGACCCTGAGAACATCGTCCTTCACAAGACTTATGTCGTTGCTGGTGATTCCATTATCATCAAACCAAATCTCATCTGGTTCTGCGCCTTCTGTGCTGCCTGCTTTTGCCACTTCTCCGCTGATTTCCAATGCATCTGCATTATTTGCAATGAGCACGAGCATATAACTGCCTTCGCCGCCCTCGGGCACTTTGTACTGATAATACATTTTGCCATCTTCTGCAAGTATCTTCGGTGCGGTCTGTGTACCCGGCGTCAAGGTCTCTGGCTGAAACTCTCTCACTGTAAATTTATAGCTGTTATCTTCGTTGTAGTACCATCCCGAAGTAATTGTTACGGTGAGTTTCTCATCCTTTTTCATTACAAAAGGTTCCTGTGCTTCAACTGAGGTGCCATTTACAGCCATAGCGATCGTCGTTCCGTTCTCTTCGTTCTCATTGGCTGCAATAATATAAGATGCCGGTGTCTCACCTGTGTGCGTGTACGCATAGACAAGCTTCTGCCCTTTGGCAAGACTGCCCTGTTCTGTGGCGCCGATCGTAATCGGCTTCTCTGCAAACTTTGTTATGGTCAGACTGTAGCCTTCTGTATCACTATCCTGACCTGTAACTCTGAATTGGACGGTCTGTCCTTTCTTTAAGAAAACTTCTTCTTCATCCGCCCATTCTGTTACGTCCGTGCTCTGGTCTTCATTTACTGTTACTGTGCGGGCCTGATATTCTGCGGTTCCGTAAATATGGTATTTCACTGCGGTCTCACCCTCTGCGGGGTCTTCCTGTGAGGTATACTGATAATATGCATACTCATTCGTTTTGAGTCTGCCCTCTGCCGGCGTATCCAGTGCCATTGCGCTGTACTCAACTGCACGGATGGTCAGATTTACCGTGCCTGTATCAGTATTTGTATTTGTCACCTTAAACCGCAGGCTCTCACCTTTCCCAAGTTCATACTCTGATGCTTTTGCAAGCGCCGTAACCGTTGTGCTCTTGTCTTCGTTCACGGTCACTTTGCTGACTGAATAACTTGAGCCGAATACATGATAGGTTGTTGTCTTCTTCTCCTCGGCTGCCGTATCCGTAAACTCATAATATACGCTCTCGCCTACCCTAAGGCTTCTTGTTGCTGTTTTGCCCAGTGTGAGTGGTGTGTATACGACCTTTTTGACAGACAGTTCGTATTTTTTTCCTGCTCCGCTTACTGTAAAGCGTACCTTGTCCCCCTTCTTTAAGGTCAGCTCCTTGCTGCCGGTTCCGAGTTTACCGGATTCAGCCACCTCTTCCTTACTGCTGTTATCTTCACCTTTTACTGTGATGATGTGGCTGTATTTGCATGTCTCACCATCAAAGAATATGGTGTATGCGGTTCCGTATTCTGCTGCGTCACCTGCTGTAAACTCATAGCCTGCTTTCTGCTCTGCGATGAGTTTGCCAAGCTTGGTCTCATTCAGGGCAAGCGGCTCATACGTGATTTCGGGTTCGGTCAGATCTTTGACCGTCAGCTCAAAACCTGCGTTTTTGTTATTTTTATTCAATACAGCCAGCCTGAGCTTCTCGCCCTTCTTTAATGTAACTTTACGCTCTGTGTCTGTCAGTGCTTCAAACGCTCCGAGGTTGCCATCAGCGCCAATTCTTGCTACCTGTATAGAGCCAATGTTAACCTTGTCGCTTTCACTGTCAAGCACTGCATGATAGGTAACTCCTGTCTCGGATGCTCCTTCTGTAAATTCATAGTACGCCTTTTCGTATGCATCCAAAGTGCGCGATACGGGTGTATCTGCATTGACTGGTGTGTATTCAATCTTCTTGACAGTCACTTTGAAGCCTGTATTCTTTGTGCCTGTATTCTTTACTTTGAGTACGAGCTTCTCATCTTTATTTAAGTTATATTCCGCATTGCCAGTAATCTGTTCATTCGAGAGCTCAGCGCCATCTTTGTCTAAGTACTTTATATTGGATTGAACTTCTGTTCCGCTGATGTAAACCTGATAGCCTGTAAGTTCTGCTTCTGTTGATGTAAACTGGTAATATACTGTCTGATTCTTTTCAAGCGTTCCCTCTGCTGTCACGCCTGAGGTCAGTGCTGTCGGATTCAGCTTTGTCACTGTCAGCTGATAGATGCCTGCCTTGTTCCATGTGTTATTCTGTATTGTGAATGTATGCTTCTCATCCTTTTTGAGTTCAATCTCCTTGCCGTCGCTATAAGAATCAAGCGTACAGTTTGAACCTTCAAAGCGGATGATGTAGGTGCCATCCTCTGTGGGCGTAAATGTATAGCTTACTGTTTCCCTACTGTCCAGTGTACCTGCTTTTGTCTCATTCACTCCGATTGTCGAATCAGCTCTTCTGACGATCAGCCTGAATTGTGCCTCTTCATACTTCTCAGGATTTTTGTTATCCTTTGGCATATTACTTGTCAAGGTGAAGGTCACAGTCTCATCCTTTTTACGAGAATACATATCTGGCTGATTTCTTGCGGTATCTGTCTGCGGAGTACTCCATGTTTCATCAAAAACAGATATACTATTGTTAATGGGTTGTACTGCAATATAATAGTCGCCGTCTGCCGGAATTGTATATCGTACATACGCCTTTTCTGTAGTAAATCCATAGTATCCGTCAGCTGCTGTCACGTCAAAAGGTTTCTCTTCTGTGTTTCCGCCATCGAGAGATACGGTATTTACCATTTCAATTTTCAGAGTGTATGCCTTTTCTGTTCCTTTTGCAACTTTTACAACAACTCTGTCGCCCGCATTCAGTTTTGTATACTCTGTACCTGTCACTGTTGCATCCGGCTTTAACGTACTGTTCTCGTCCTTCATAAAAGGCTCCACAGAATATGTAACAGCCGGTTCACCGATGGCTGTAATTGCATACAAGCCTTCCTTGTCTGCGCGGAACTCATAGTAGCTGTCGTCTTTTGTATTTCCGATGCCGCTGACTTCCTTGCCTAATGCCAGCGTGTCCGCAGTGCTCACTTCATCAATGCGGAGTGATACGGAAGCCTTGCCGGACTGTTGTGCCGTAACCTTGATTGTCACAACGTCATCCTGATTTAAGAAGGTTGTGTTTTTGCTGTCACTTGCCGTAAATGACAGAATGCCGTTTTCAAGAATTGAATCTTTACCAAGCTTGGCACTCACGTTAAAACTGCCACGGATTGCCGTTGCTGAAATCTTGTAGATTCCGCCGCGCGGAACGACAAACTTCACTTCCTGCACTTCATTATCATACTCAAAATCGAGTACCTGAACTCCTGTCTGTGTCACTGCCTTGGATGCTGTATACTGGAGTGTATAGGTCTCGTCGCAGTTTACATTGATATAGAGCTTTGAGCCTGCCTTCATGTATTGCTCGGTCAGCCTCTTTCCTTTGGTGTCATCTGTAATATGATAATACCATTTCATTACAGGTGCCGTTTCACTGTTGTCAATCGTATTTCCATATGCATCTGTCAGTGCAAACTGATATGTCGCATCTTCTGCGGCATTGAACTGATACCATCTTGACGGATTGTCCTTCTCGCCGATTGTTACCGGCTCGAGCTTCACGGTCTTTGTAGTCTCGTTTTCGGGTATCGTCTCTGCGTCGATATTCACTGGTTGAACAGGTGCGACTGTTACCGTCACGGTCTGCGTATCCTTTGCCTTCTTGTCTGTGTCTGCCGGCTTATATGACAGCGTACCGATCAGTTTATCGCCTTTGTTCAGAATGATTTCTTTCCAGTTGCCTGCCTCGTCCACTATCGAGGCTGTCTCACCATTACCATTAATTCTCTTTACGGAAAGATTCAGTTTCAGATCCTTGTCGTCATTGTTTCTGCTGATGAGATATCTGTTGTCCTCTGTCGCGAGATAGCTGAACTTTCTGATCTCATTTTTGCCGAGCGTGACTGGGTCCGCAGTCAGCGGCTGTGTCTCGGATACGGTAAACTCTACGCTGACTTTTGTCTCCTTGATACCGTCATTTCTGATGGTGAGTATCTTCTTACCATTCAGCTCCTTATCAATGATGTAGCCATCCGCTGTTTTATACTGACTGAAATCTGAGCTGCCATCCAGCTTGATCCACAGATCTTCTCCCTTGCTGGTGTCTGTGATTTTGATACAATAATCACTCTTCTTAAATGATTTCAGTTCAAAGTATATCTTTTCGCCTGCGCCAAGCGCTACGTCTTTGGCTTTCGGCTCCTCCTTGCCCGGTTCCAGCACAACAGGTTCGATTTCCTTTATTGTGACTGTAAGCGTTACGGCAGTGCTGCCTTCGTTTGTTATGGTGTAATCGCAGGATGCTCCTACGCTAAATGAATTACACTCATAGAAGCTGCTGCCAATCTCTGGTGTACCATTATTAACCTTCAGTACAAGCTGTGCATCAGGCTGGTTTACACTAAAGCTGTAATAGCCTGCCTCCAATGCACGATAAGTCATTGTCACAGACGCGCCTGCATCGATTGTGACTGCATTGTCACCCAGCTTCAACGCTGTGTTTTCTGTGATGTCCAGACTGCATGACACACCCTTTTTCGCACTGGGTGATGTTACCTTTAGAATCATGCTGCTGTTCTTTGGCAATGTGTATGATCTGTCTTCTGATAATGTATCCCAATTATTCGCTGTCTTACCAGTTACATACTTGATCTCGGGGATTGCCGTGCCATTTGTTAAATCTGTAACCTCAAAGCTGTACTTCTTTGCCTCAGTGGTACTCAGCTCATAATACTTTGTCTCACCGGCCTTCAGCTCGAGCTTATTCTTGCCTGCATTGAACGAAGTTGTACTGATCAATGACGGTTTGTACAATTTCACATTTGCTGTTATGCCTTCATCAGTTCCTTCAACTTCTACTGTCAGTTCTGTGTTCTTTTTGTAGTAATTGCCATTTTTCGCTGTATCTTCTCCATAGTTCCATGTAACAGAAGCGATCTCCTCGTCATATTCTGCCTTGAACTCATAGCGTCCTGATTCAGGAATGATGTACTTAAATGTCTTTGTTGTATCATATGTTACCTTGATCTCTTCAACATCTTTATCCAGCGGTTTTGCAAGGGAGGTAACTGTAATTGTTCCCTTGGTTTCACGTACTTCACCTTCTGACTTGAAGGACAGCCTGAAGTACTTTGTCTCACCTTTTTCAAACTCTACAGTGTCATTTGGTGTCGAAACCGTTGTGTCACTACCGAGCACTTTTACTGAGGGAAGCTCATATGACAGACCACTCTGCTCATTCTTCTCACAAACTGTGGTAACTTCATACTCTCCCTTCACCGGAGCGGTAAACTTGACTACCTTTTCAGCGTCTTTGCCGCCCTTGTATTCCAGATGGAACGGATAAGACTGCCCTGCTGTCAATGTATCTGCATTCAGATTTTCCGCCTTTACAGTGAGTGTACCGTTTACAGGATTGTCACTCTCAGGGTCTTGTATTTCAACCTTGATGTAACGGACGTCACCTACCTTTAAGTCCACGGATGCTGTCTGACCATCAGATGCCTGATCGGATACCTGTTCTATGGAAGTGAGCATTGTCACCTTCGCATTATCGGTCTTACTGTCCGACGGCTCCCATACTTTTTCATATGTAGCCCCCACAGCTGCCGTAAATGAATAGTAGCGCGCTTCTTCGCTCTTTGCTGGAAGCTCTACGTGCTCACCCTTGTTTACAGACAACGGCTTCACGTCAAGTGCCTTCACGGATACGGTCACATCGGATTTCACGGGTTCTTCTGTGCCGTCTTCCTTTGTGATATCTGGCAGTTTGTTGTCAGACTTGAGTTGAAGTGCAACGGTCTGTCCAGCCTTCATGCTGAGGATCTTTGTCCCGTCCGCGCTAACTGCCTCGTACATCGGAATTATCTCAAACAAGTTCTTATAAAAACGAATTGCTGCTTTATGTACCGGCGTCTTATCGTTTTCAGCCCTTGCAGCCACCGTCACGCCAAACTCATAGAATCCTGCCTTGGGTGCGGTAAAGGTGTACCACTGCTGTGTCTGATTGTCAATGCTGATCGTTGATGTGTCCGCAAGCGTTGTGACTGGCACCTGTACAACTGTCAGTACAGCGTCTTTTGCCTTGTCGTCGCCTGCCTTGCCTGCGCCTGCCTCTATCTTGATATAGATGCTGTCGCCTGCCTTCAACTTAGCATCAGAAGCCTTCGATACTGTCAACGTATTTGCACTCACATTCCTAATAATATTATAGTCCTGATCATAATACGCCGAAATCTCTGTACCTTCCTCACCTGTCACAACAAAGATAAACTGTGCTTTTTCCGTGGTGAATGCGGGTATAACGTACTCGACTATTTCTGTATTTCCTTTCGGAATCGTAATGGTAGAATTTTCTACTTTTCTGCGCTCTTCTGCCTCGACTGAAACTGTGATGCTAAATTCTTTTTTTGCATCTGTGATTTCAGATTCCGCCTCGATAAGCAGACAAATTGTCTCGCCTTCCTTGAGCGTTATAAAGCGGGTTTCTTTCGAGTCTGTATCTGCTGCCTGTGCAGCTTCTGATGATCTCATTGAACCCTTAATGCTAACATGAGTTCCCTTAACCCTGTCATATGTCAGCTTATATGCGCCGGCAACTTTGGCTGTAAAGCTGATATATTCCTTTTGGTTGTCCTTGTCAAGTTTCACGGTGCGCGCTGATGCACTTCCAAGCTCTATGGGTTCTGCTTCAGCGACAACATACATCTTGCCAGCCACTTCTGCCCGAATATATATTGTCTTACCTGCCTGCATAGAATAAGCATTATAATATTCGTGTTCTTTTCCATTAAAATAGACTGTATACCAGTTGTCCTCCCCTGCTGTAAATGCTACATACCCAGCCTTTACTTCAAGCGGGGCTTCCTTGGTATGCTCTTTGGTCAGCCGTGCAAACTCTTCACCTTCTACTTTGACTGTCATTGCACCCTCTAACTTGAAATAAACTTTCTGGTTTGCCTCAAGGAAAATCGAATTGCGGTCACCGCTATAAATTATCCTGCCATTTCTGCTGTCATAAAATTCTGATATTGACAGTTCCTCCCAATCTTCATCCTCTTCATTTTTTGCAAAATACGTGAAGGTGTACTCCCCGTAATGCGGTGCTGTAAAGGATATCCAAGTCCATCCGTCCTGAATCGTTAGTGGTACACTCTCAGTCAATACTTCAAGTTTTCCCTCATAATATGGATCATACAACGCAAGGATGTTCTCATAGAAGCCATCATCCCATGTCGGCTCATAATCTCCGCCGTAGCTGCTGCCGTCTTTGACTGCGGATACGGATACTGCCCATCTCGCTATGACCTTCTTCGTCACCTTCGAGGTCACAGTGATCGTGGTCTTGCCCTTGCTGACTGCCTTGAGCGTTGCTGTATAGGTACCTGCGTTTGCCTTGATTGTGGCAGTCTTTGGATTGCTGCTCTTCCATGTCAGGGTATCAGAAACTCTGTCCCGCGGCAGCTCGCCAAAAGAGTCTTGCAGTTTCAGGGTATAGGTATTTCCAGAGATAAATCTGTATGTATTTGCAAATGCATCTTTTTGATCTGATTCTTCAGATTCCTGATTTGCCCCCTTTGTTACCTGATTCTTTTTCGATGTAATATCAATTCCGTTTCCGCCACGCCGGTCTATAGAATCCTGCCCTGTAAGGTCAACGTTCTCACGGCTTGCCGGAATATTGGTGGTCTTCGCCTTAGCTGTTGCTGTCTTTGCCGCCTGCTGGTTCTCATACAGCGGTGTCAGCGAAAGTGTGTAAGAAGAAAGCCTTACCAGCTTGCTGTTGTGATAGGTGTATGCAAAAGTCTTTGTTTTGGTCTTTTCGCCAGTATAGTAGTTAAAGGTATTTGTATACTGTTTATCGAGTTCTTCCTGTGTAAGTTTTTGGTCAGAATCATCAATATTAAACTGTAAATACTTCCTGCCATTTGTATCAGTTACATCTGTATCATACTGAATCCATGACTGTGCATTTTTCAGTTCTTTGGCGTTAATCCCGTCAATGTCAAAAATACGGTTTGGATTGCTGATGATTACCTTATCAACCACATTCCCTCTCGCATCCTTCACTTCGAGCGCATACTCATACACTCTGCCGTCGTCGTCTTCATTCATATTGCTTGGATGGGTAAAGTTGATGGTGATATACTGGTCGTCCACATAGGTCACTTTCATTCCCTTTACCGGATCTATCTGTGCCGAAGCCAGCTTGACCGTTGTCTCCATCGGTTTGCCTTCCGCGTCATAATCTGTCACGATCAGGTCAAATGGTGTCTTGTTCGGTGCTGTCGCAGTGATTCTCCAGTCATGAATCTTATCACCCGCATCGTCGTTATCTTCAATCTCATAACCGCTGGCTTCTGCCATTGCGATCATTTCCTTCGAAATCGTCACGCCGCAGGAACGGTAATTTGGGAGTTTCTTTTTCTTCTCATCCTTATACTCAAGATAATCTGACAGTTTGATCTGCTGTCCAACCTTCATCTTGACCTTTTTGCCTGCAAAAGATGCCGGCTTTGCGGTAATCGTGAGAGAAATCCAAGCGTCATAATCATAATCAAACTTACTCTCATGCTGTAAATTGTCTCTCACATAAATATAAACGGTCTTTATACCATTCAGGTCTACGCCCTTTAAGGTAACCAGTCCTTTATTGCTGACTGCCGCGTACTTTGACGGTGTCTGCCCGCTCTTAAACGGCTCATCTACCCGTTCATCATACACAGCAAACGCAAGTTTGGGAAGCTGGTAATTTTTCAGTGCCGCCTTCTCTTCCTTCACTGTTGGAATCAGCGAATATCTCCGTCTGTCTTGATCCTCTGCCGCGTCATTGCCGCCTGCCTTGTCTGAGAACAGTCCATATACATTCAGCTGTGCTTTCTTGGCAGAAAGCTCTACTGTGTAACGGCTCATATCAACGGTGCCATCTGGATTTACAGGATGGGTCACGGTGTTCTTCTTGTCGTTCTCATCAGTCTTTACCGTAAAGCCAAGCTCCAGCTTCTTAGCCATGGGCTTTGTCATCTTAAAGCTCTTAACGCTGCCGTTTGCCGAGAGCGCTACCACTGAGCCATCATCGAGCGCTCTTGCCGCACTGACATTTCTGACATACACGGTGTACTCATGTCCTGCTTCCAGCCCATACACTGTGACGATATGTGCTTTTAGTTTCTTGTCGTATACTTTGTCCTGTTCAAGCTTATCCAGCTTTTCATTTTTTGCAGTGGAATACTGTACTTTAGCAAATCCAGCGGCTTTCCACTTGCCATTTTGGATACCGGCAATCGCCTCATTAAAGTCTGCTGGTTTCCATTTCTTTCTGTCTGCATACGCTGTGCCCTTTGTGACATCCACCACATAGATCTCTCTGCGGTATCCGTCCTCTGGCACTGTAAAATAAATCTTTGCCGTATCGTCCTGCGCTGTGATCTTTTTCACTGCGGAGGCTGTCACTTCTGTGACGGTAATTTTCGCCGAGGCAGCTTTTGCCTCTTTGCCCTTCTTATCCAGTACGGGCACAAAGTTTCCTTTCGCATCCTTATAGACAGGATATGCCTCCACGACATTTGCTGTCTTGCCCGCCTTGAGTGCGGTCACAATACCAGTCTCCGGGTCGATGCTGATAAATTCGTTCTTTGTCTCCCCGCCCTTTAAACGGTATCTGATATTGATGACATCGCCTAACTGCGCCTTGGTGATCTTGAGATCAAGCTGCTGTGTCTCACCCACTGCCATCTTGCCCGCCACGCCGTTAAATGCGATGGATTTGGGCGCAACTGCTTTGCGGAGATCCTCCTCGAGCACAAGATCTGCGAGAGCAAAAGTCTCTGTGTAGCCCTCTTCCCATGTAATGCTGAAAGAACGCTCTGTATCCTCTTTTGCCAGCGGGAACACGACATCAATGTAATAATCATCCTCTGATTCCTGCCACTCTGTACTGCCATAGAAATATCCGCCCGCGTTCCAGACTGCATTTTTGTAAACAAAATTCTCCTGCAATCCTGTATTGTGAAACTCTTTGGGTGCATAAATTCTAAAGCCTAATACATTTGTGTTCTTTAATACTTCGGTCTCGTCATCCCTGTTAAAGACTTCCAAGGAAGATTCTGAATCTTCATAGTAGAACTGAACAGCGCCACGCGGTCTGATTGTATAGATGCTGTCATTCAGTTCATAGCTGATGCCCTTAGCGGAAAGCTTATCATCAATCTCACCAATGTCAGCGCTTCCCCGCTGGGTAATCTGCACTGCTGCTGTACCGTACTGAACCTTATAGCTTTCTGCTAATGGCGATGCCAGCTCATTTTGGAGTTTGACAGTATAGGTACTGTTGGTTCTCAGATATACCTTTTCCGGGGATTCTATATCCCTTCCATCTGCCTGAATAATATAGTCTGCTTTTCCATTAAATGCAGGATAGCCTCCATTTTTGTCGATATTGTATTTATAGCGGAAACTCTCACGGTCGGTGCCGTCCTCATTTTTTCCATCAAAACAAGTATCGAAATTTCCGGCTGCGATTTCGGCGTACTCGAAAAACTTCTTATCCTTCTCGACAAGGTTCTGGACATCCATTCCTTCCGTCAGAAGATTCTTTGCCGTGTCACCTGCAAAGAGGGTCTCTGCCTTCATTGTCTTTGGCGTGATGGTAATCTCGCGCGGTGTAACGGTAAAGACGGAGGCATTTTCGAGCCAGCCATCGCCATTTAACGGTGCATATGTCTGTACTGGCGCATCCTCCTGCGCGCTCTCCGGCTTGTCTTCTGCTGCGGACAGTTCGCCGCCCTCAAAGCGCAGTGCAAGCCTGTAGGTACCGCCAAATACTGCATTGCTATTGGCATATCTCGCGATTACCTCATTATCTGCATCGATCTTCTCCCAGTAAATATTGATTTTCTTGGGATTATAGGTGTCCGTCGTATTTACAATGCCTGCTGCCTGCTCCGCCGAAAGCCTGCTGCTCTCTGTCAGCGCCTCGTCGGTGTAGAATGCCAGCGCCTCAGACACTTTCTTTAAATCCACTGCCTCGCCATTGTACTCATGGCCAAGCGCACGGATCTTGTCTGTATCCACTTCGACAAAAATCTGCTGGTCATAGAAGTTTACTGCACTTACTGATTCATGGTGCTTCCACTCGCCTGTCGCCCTGTATGTCTTTACATCAAGAGTCGTATAGTTATTGAAGTCATCACCGGCAATAAACTTCGGTCCATTATCTTCACCTTCCCAGTGGACTACCGCGCCGTAGGCAAGATTCGTACCAAAGTTTCCATATGGGGTATATGCGTCAATCCATTTTGCCGGGTCCAGATCTTCACCGGTCTCAGGATTCTTCTCTTTCCTCAGCAGATCCCAAGCCACGCCGTCCAGTGTCAAATCGGGCTTTCTGCCTTCCTTCTGCTCATATGCTGCGATCTCTTCTGCTGTTGGCAGCACATAGCCTTTCTTTGCCTCGTCTGTAAGCTGGCTGAATGCCTCCATGCTGTTGTGCGGGAGTTTATAGATTGTGAAATCTTTGTTGATTTCATTTTTCTGTTCTGTATTCTCCTTCCAATCTGAAATCTTATCTCCGACTCTCACATACTGCTGGGATGGCACAATGACGATCTCCTGACGCTCTACCTTGAAGAAGATCTCCGCCGCCTCAGCACGGTACTCGTTCTTTGGGTCTTTGTAAGTGACTGTCAGACGGTACAGACCTGCCCCTTTGAAAGCATCCAGTGAGCCGTCATCAACATTTGTCATTCCCAAGTCATTTTTAATATAAAACTCGTTAAAATCTGCGTACTCTCTCTGCTCTTCGTCCCATTTCTCGAGATACGCCTCATAATTTTTCAGTGTCGTAAAACTCCACCTGTATTCCAGCGTATCATCTGTAGGTTCAATGGGCAATGCCGCGTCAAGTTCACCCTTTTCATTCAGCTTGTGAACTTTTGCTTTCTTGTAAGATGCGCGGTCTTTGAAGAGTGCATTTTTGTCAAAGATTTTTACAGCAGGCTGTTCCAGTGTACCCGGATGGAGCGCATGTGCAGCCTCTGGCGTGCTGTTATCTGGAATCTGTGGATCGAGCATTTCCTTGTTGTCCGCGATAAATGCATCCACGATGCCATCTGTGACAAGCTGTACCGTCTCTGTCTTCATCTTTTCGACAGGTACAGCGACCGCAGTCTGTTCAAGGGTCTCTTTGGTGACATCTGCGAGGTAATTTTTGTTTGCCGCGCTGGTTGTCACGTCTGTTACTGGCACACCAGTAATCATTGCTCCGCCGTTTTTATAAACGACTTTGTTTCCTGTAAAGTAAACTCTGAACTCGAACTCTATAGACTCAATCTTATCCCGTGACTGACCATATTTATACTCTATTGGTAGTTCGTCGTCAGAAATTTCATCAAAGCCGTCGTCCATCACAATACGAAGGTCTTCATTTCTAGGTACTGTATTCCAGTCTACGGCACGAGGTTCATGAGGGTCATCAGAATCAAGCGAGCCAATGTCCACTGTCAAGCCGCCTTTCTCTGTGATTCTTTTCACACGGCGCTGAAGCACAAACTCAGGCACAAAATACTGTGTCCTGTCTGTATTGGTCATCCCGTAGGATGTTCCAAAGAAATCCGGCGCGATGTCCAGGGCCTTATCACTTGTTTCAATAACACCTGTTGTCTCATTTTTTACCTTTGGATAAACACCGTAAGAAACGGATGCGAGTGCGCTTTGAATATCCTCATAAGACATGCCGTCACGGAAGTTTGCTGCCGCCACGCTCTCCCCGCTGGTTTTGATGACAACCGGCACCGGATCAATCGTAAATTTAAGCGGATCACTGTGCGCGCCGTCATATGCATTGTTATCTCCGGCATAACTCCATATGATAAAATACTCACCGGCGTCCTTGGGATTTGATGCCATTGGCTTGTAGACAAAATCATCATCTTCTATTTCGCCTAACTCTTTGTCAATCTTATAGCCTCCATCTGGCTGAATCCGTGTATACCACTTCGCCTCCGGCACTGCGCCTTCAAGGACAGTATTATACTTTCCGTCCTCACCCTTTATATATACGGCTGGTGCACCGCCGAGCTTTGTGACGGTATCCCCTTCTTTCACAGGCTCTGTGAAGAGATCCTTGGTCACATCCTCGATTTTCCATTCTTTCTCCGAGGCGTATTCTTCGATCAGCTCTCTGCCCGGATCTTTCAGCTCAAAGCGGACTTCTGTATCCTGGAGTCCGCCCACTTCGACCGGATAAACCTCCTTCACGGACAGGGTATAATTTTTGCCTGCCTGCTCTGTGAGTGCAATTTCGTCAATTGTCAGCACATAATCCTTTGCCCTCTCAAACAGGTCTGTCGCCTTCATCGGCTGGCGCTTGCCGCTCTCATCCATCACAAACAGATGGATGGGCAGCACACCGTTCTCGACAGCCAGGATTTCCCTGCTGACATGATATGTATAATCTCCTTTATACTGGATGATATACTTCTCATTGATCCAATCGATCAAATCCTGCGCTGTTTCTACAGGATTTACATAACTGGAAAAAAACAGCTCAATCTCTGCCTTCTCAATCTGTAATGAGACCACCAGATCCTTTTCCGGCTTCTTGCAGAGTCCGTCAACGCCGTCGGTGTCCATCGAGATTACCAGCTCATATCTGCCTGCATCTGTGGGGACTGCATCCGTCAAAGTCTGGTCTGTCTCCCCTTCTGCTGCGGCTTTTCTAATCCACTTGTATGTCAGTCTGTCATGAAGCCCATCGATCCGCTCGCCGTCAACTTCCACATAAATTTTTCCAGCGATTTCTTCCTGAAATTTTCCGCATCCGCTTTTTTCCCGATAGGTTGTAAAAAAGTCCAGCCCCGCTTCACTGAGCCTGCGCGTAAAAGTATATTCAACTTTTTCGCCAGTACTGTCTTTAATATTTATCGGTTTATCAAAATCAGTATCTTCTGCAACAATTCTTGTAACGAGCGTCTCCGCTTCTGTCTGGGACGGGGTCTCGCCGTCAGCGGCAGCTTCAATCCCTGCTTCTGCCTCTGTCGTCTCGGATTCCGCAGTCTCGGACTTTGCGGATTCGGATTCCACTGTTTCAGATTTTTCAGTTTCGGATTCCGCTGTTTCGGATTCTGCTGTTTCGGATTTTGCAGTACCGGATTCCGCTGGATCTGCATTCTGCGGCGCCGATTCTGTATCTGAACCAGTGCTCTCCTCCTTTTGTGCTGTGTCCGTCTCCGCCTGCGCCGATCCGCCAGTTTCCTGCGGTGTATCCCCGCTTTCTGTGCCAGACTTCTCCGCGCTGTCCGCTGAGTCCGCAGGCTCTGCATTCTGCACGCTGTCCTGCGCGTCATCCGGCACGGCAGTCTCATCTGACGCGGTACTTTCCACTGTCTGACTCTCTGCTGCCAGCGCCGTCGCCGGCATGGTCTCAAAGACCATCGCCACGCTCAGAATGATTGGCAGAGCCCGTTTAAACAATTTTCGTTTAAACATTTCCATAGTCTCCCTTCTTTGATAATGAATGAGCATGCATCAGTCATGCCCGTTAACAGTACAAACCAGCGCAAATAAATAAGGCTGGTCTTACGAGTTACATTATCTCAATATTTAGCCATTTTGATAACCCTTTTTAAGTGAATGAACATTTTCATTTCACTAAAGAATTTTACATTAATTTAATTTTTATTGTCATATCTGTTAAAATTTGGAATTTATTGTGGATTTTGCACAGTTTTAGAAGGGTATTTTGTATACTATCTGATGTTCCGCAAATACAGCCAGATAAAATTCTGATTCAAATTTACCCGGATTTATTTTTTCCATCATAATTTTCAGAGAACAGGCAGCCAAAAATTGGTTCCCTGTCAGAAAAGCAAAAACCTGCAAACCTCATAAATCTAAGGTTTGCAGGCCAAAAATAAAAAAGCGATAGACGGGGCTCGAACCCGCGGTCTCGACCTTGGCAAGGTCGCGCGT
>OFGG01000881.1_pt1 | contig 22673 bp, 16 predicted proteins | sample 1521701 | NCBI WGS metagenome assembly OFGG01 (sample SAMEA3504081, study PRJEB24116) | mouse gut metagenome | biome: mouse gut; feature: mouse-associated habitat; material: faeces | place: Denmark | collected 2011
TGACTTATATTTATGGCATTGGCAGAGCAAGCTCAAACCGTATTCTTGCAGAAGCAAAAGTAAACCCGGATACCCGCGTGAGAGATTTGACGGACGATGAGGTCAGAAGAATCAGCGCCGTGATCGATGAGACGCAGACGGTGGAAGGTGATCTCAGAAGAGAGATCGCGCTCAATATCAAGCGTCTTCAGGAAATCGGCTGCTACCGTGGCATCCGTCACAGGAAGGGCCTTCCGGTGCGCGGGCAGAGAACCAAGACGAACGCGAGGACCAGGAAAGGACCGAAGCGTACTGTGGCGAACAAGAAGAAGTAACGGAGCATGGTAAAGAAGAGCATATTATAGGAAAGAAAGCAGGTTAGTTCAGATATGGCGAAAAAAGTTACCAGAAAAGTGACAAAAAAGCGTGTGAAGAAAAACGTTGAACGCGGACAGGCACATATTCAGTCATCTTTTAACAATACGATTGTAACGATCACGGATGCTGAAGGAAACGCTTTATCATGGGCAAGTGCCGGTGGTCTTGGTTTCAGAGGTTCAAGGAAATCTACTCCGTATGCTGCGCAGATGGCGGCTGAAACAGCAACCAAAGCAGCATTAATTCATGGCTTAAAATCAGTAGATGTTATGGTAAAAGGACCGGGATCAGGAAGAGAAGCTGCAATTCGTGCACTTTCTGCATGTGGTTTGGAAGTGACGAGTATCCGGGACGTAACACCGGTTCCTCACAATGGATGCCGTCCGCCAAAACGCAGAAGAGTTTAATTTATCGAACAGGAGGGATAGTCTAAGATGGCAGTTAACAGAGTTCCTATTCTTAAAAGATGCAGATCGCTTGGTTTAGATCCGGTTTATTTAGGAGTAGATAAAAAATCAAACAGAGAGCTGAAGAGAGCAAACAGAAAAATTTCTGAATACGGTCTTCAGTTAAGAGAAAAACAGAAAGCAAAATTCATCTATGGAGTGTTGGAAAAACCGTTCCATAATTATTATGTCAAGGCTGACCGGATGAAAGGAATGACCGGTGAGAACCTTATGTCTATGCTTGAGAGAAGGCTGGATAACGTTATTTTCCGTATGGGACTGGCAAGAACGAGAAGAGAATCCAGGCAGATCGTAGGGCACAAGTTTGTTACCGTAAACGGAAAATGCGTAAATATTCCGTCTTATCTGGTAAAAGCGGGCGACGAGATCGAAATCAGAGAAAAGAGCAAGGGAATCCAGAGGTTTAAGGATATTGTCGAAGTGACAGGCGGAAGGCTTGTTCCGGAGTGGCTGGATGTCGATGCAGAAAACTTAAAGGGCATCGTAAAAGAAGCACCTTCCAGAGACCAGATCGATGTACCTGTTAACGAAATGCTTATCGTCGAGTTGTATAGTAAGTAATCTATGCCGCGCCGCGTGGGCAGTAATAAGGAGGGCTTTTAGTGTTTGATTTTGAAAAACCGAAAATTGAAATTGCTGAAATTTCAGAAGACAAAAAATACGGAAGATTTGTCGTAGAACCTTTGGAAAGAGGTTATGGGACAACGCTGGGTAATTCTTTAAGAAGAATTATGCTCTCTTCCTTGCCGGGAGTAGCGGTAAGCCAGGTGAAAATTGACGGCGTACTGCACGAATTCAGTTCGATTCCGGGCGTAAAAGAAGATGTAGCTGAAATTATCATGAACATTAAGAATCTTGCACTTAAGAATACATGTCCGACCGATGAGCCAAAAGTTGCTTACATTGAATTTGAGGGTGAGGGAGTGGTTACGGCTGCCGATATTCAGGCAGATCCTGACATTCAGATTTTAAATCCGGATTTAGTGATTGCGAACTTAAACGGAGGAGCTGACTGTAAACTGTATATGGAGCTTACGATTACCAAGGGCAGGGGCTATGTCAGCGCGGAAAAGAATAAATCTGAAGATGTTCCGATCGGTGTCATTGCAATTGACTCGATTTATACGCCGGTAGAGCGTGTCAATCTGACAGTTGAAAATACCCGTGTAGGCCAGATTACTGATTATGACAAACTCACATTGGATGTATTTACCAATGGTACATTAGAACCGGATGAGGCGGTGAGCCTGGCTGCGAAGGTTTTAAGCGAGCATTTAAATCTGTTTATCAACCTTTCCGAAACGGCAATGTCTGCGGAGGTTATGGTAGAAAAAGAAGACGATGCAAAAGGAAAAGTTCTGGAGATGAATATCGACGAGCTGGAGCTGTCCGTACGTTCTTATAACTGCCTCAAGAGGGCGGGGATCAATACGGTGGAAGAACTGACGAACCGTACGCCGGAAGATATGATGAAGGTCAGAAACCTTGGACGCAAATCTTTGGAAGAAGTATTGGCAAAATTAAAAGAACTGGGGCTTCAGCTGAACCAGAGTGAAGATATCTAAATAGATTTGGCTGATTTCGTAAGACCAAAGGGCAGAAAAAGGTCATCTCCATTTTACCGTGGAGGCAACTACTAGCAGGAAAGCATTCGATGAGTAAGACCAAAGGGCATGTCGGATGTTCCACAAAACGGAGGTAAGAAAATGGCAAAATATAGAAAACTGGGGAAAACTTCATCCCAGAGAAAAGCGTTATTGAGAAATCAGGTTACGGCGCTGATTTACAATGGAAAAATCGTTACGACGGAAGCAAGGGCAAAAGAAGTTCGTAAGCTTGCAGAACGTATCATCACAAAGGCGATCAAAGAAAAAGACAATTACGAGGAAGTTACGATTCAGGCGAAAGTTCCTCGTAAAGATAAGGATGGCAAGAGAGTCAAAGAAGTTGTCGACGGTAAGAAAGTTACCGTATATGACGTAGTGGATAAGACGATCAAAAAAGATCTGCCGTCCCGTCTGCATGCAAGAAGAGAAATGCTGAAGGTTCTTTATCCGGTCAAGGATGTTCCGAAAGAAGCAGCAGGTAGAAAGAAGAATACAAAGAAAGTGGATCTTGTTGCAAAATTATTTGATGAAATTGCACCGAAATATGTGGGCCGCAACGGCGGATATACGAGAATCGTTAAAATCGGCCAGCGTAAAGGCGACGGCGCATTGGAAGTTCTGTTAGAGCTTGTATAATTGAGATAGAAAAACTCCGGTTTTAAACCGGAGTTTTTTGTCAGGCGAAGAAGGGCGCTTATGGGAGAATAAGAACCGTCTGCGCGTTTATTCGGATTGTGTGAAGTCGCTTAGATGCGATAGAAAAAAGGAGGTTCGTATGTTACCGGAATTATTTTCGATTGGACCGTTTACCGTGCATAGCTATGGATTCATGACGGCGGCAGGGATTCTTGCAGCGATTCTATTCGGGGAGTATCTTTTGAAAAAAACGGGATTGGCAGAAGAAGGATTTCTTCTGGGCATGGGACTTGCATGCGTGATTGGAGGATATGCTTCATCCAAATTATTGTTTTGGATTACGACACTGCCGGAGATTTTAGAAGATCCGGCAAGGCTTTTGAATTTTTCCAGCGGATATGTCGTATACGGAGGTCTGATCGGCGGGGTATTGACCGGATATATATACTGCAGAAGAAAAAACGTGGATTTTTGGAAAATATTCGACATTACCGTACCGGCGGTTGCTCTGGCGCAGTTTTTTGGGCGCATCGGCTGCTTTCTGGCAGGCTGCTGTTACGGAATGCCGACGGACGGACCGTGCGGCGTTGTGTTTGAACATTCTTTGTATGCGCCGTCGGATACGGCGTTGTTTCCCATACAGCTGGTTTCAGCGGGATGCAATCTGCTCAACTGCATCGTGTTGTACCTATTATGGCGGCGGGCAGGAAAAAAAGCGGGCGTAACCGGTTCCGCGTATATAATGACCTACAGTGTGGGACGTTTTGTTCTGGAATATTTTCGGGGAGATTTTGAAAGAGGAACGGTCGGTATCTTTTCGACATCTCAGTTCATCGCAGTATTTACATTGGCGATCGGGCTTGTGATGCTCCTGTTTCGCCTGAAAGTTCAAAAGGAAGTTTAAAAAAACCGGAGGATGGTTTATTCGTCCTCCGGCTGATGCAGCGGCAGGGAGAAAATAAACTCCGTGCCGACGCCTTCTGTACTGATCACATTGATATTTTCCTTATGGGACTGGATGATTTCTTTTACGATGACCAGCCCCAAGCCCGTGCCCTTTTTATCTTTTCCGCGGGAAATATCTGTTTTGTAAAACCGCTCCCAGATTTTTCCGAGACTTTCTTTTGGAATGCCGATCCCCCTGTCTTTTACGGAAATAAAGATTTTTTCGTTCTTTACCGTTGTTTCAATCGTAATAACGGAGTCGGCGTTTGAAAATTTAATGGCGTTGTCGATCAGATTATAAAGGACGCGCTGAATTTTACTCATGTCTGCCCGGGCGAACAGTGTCTGTCCGGTTAAAATCAATTCAAACATAATTTTCTTATCTTTGCAGATGCCCTCAAACGTACGGGCAGTCATTTTTATCATCTGATTGATATCAAATTTTGTAATATCCAGCATGGCGCCCCGGCTACCGAACTGATTCAATTCTAAAAGGCTTGTCGTAAGTTTATTCAGGCGCTCCGTTTCAAACAGAATGATGTTTAAATATTTTTCCTGGTATTCTGCGGGAATCGTGCCGTCCAACATCGCTTCTACATATCCTTTGATGGAAGTCAGCGGAGAGCGGAAATCATGGGATACGTTGGAAACGAATTTTCTCTGGTCCTCTTCCAGCGTATTCAATTCATTTGCCATATAAGCCAAAGACGCGGCAAGGCGGCCCATCTCATCGTTGGCAGGAATACAAATCGGATAATCAAATTTTCCCTCTGCATATGCGTTTGCCGCTTTTGTAATCTTTTGGATCGGAAGAATAATGGAACATGCATAGATGCCGAACAGTATCAGGGCACAAAAGAACAGAAGAGCAAACGTAAAATAAGAAAGATCCAAAAAGCCGCGGTGAAAAGAAGTAAGAAGACGCAGCGGTTTATGAATGATGACATATCCCCGGACTTTGTAGTTAACAGTGATCGGAGCATAAACACTTAATTGTTCTTCTTCAAAATAGTCATAAAACAAACCGGTCTGGCAGGAATGATTTTTAAAATCACTGATGTCAAAAGCGCTGATGCTTTCCGTATGGGTAAGTGTGGAAAGATCCGTTTCTTTAGCGGAATTGACCAGTATATTGCCTTTTTGGTCGATGACCCAGATCTGGGATGCCAGATAAGTATCCAGAGCTTTTAAACGGGATTCAAAATCTTCCAGCGTAATATAGTTGCTGTAATAACTGACGGCATAATCGGATGCGATTAGGTTTGCTTCTTTATAAAGATGTGAAATTTCATATTCTTCTATATGACGCAGAGAAAAGTGGGACGTAACGGCAGAAACTATGCTAAAGCCTAAGATTCCGTATAGGAGAAATCCCAGGATCAGTTTCGGGAAAATCGTTTTTTTCATAGCCGGTCACCCGTTTACTTCAAACTTGTAGCCGATACCCCAGACGGTAGACAGGCTCCAAAATCCGTTGTCTTTGATCTTTTCTCTCAGTCTTTTGACATGTACGTCTACGGTTCTGGTATCTCCGATGTATTCATAGCCCCAGATATGATCTAACAGCTGCTCTCTTGTGAACACCTGGTTTGGAGAGGAAGCCAGAAAATACAGAAGCTCCAGTTCTTTTGGCGGCATGTCGACCGGCTGGTCGTTGTAGAGAACGGAATAATTGGTCAGATTGACAATTAATCCCGGATATTTGACACATTTCATATCGGCAGATGCATGGGTTTTGGGAACGGGATGGTAGCGGCGCAGTACGGCTTTGACACGCGCCACCAGTTCCTTGGAATCAAACGGTTTCATGACATAATCGTCTGCCCCGAGTTCCAGGCCGAGGACTTTGTCAAAAATTTCTCCTTTGGCGGAAAGCATTATAATCGGGATATCGGATTTTGCGCGGATTTCCCGGCAGACCTGATAACCGTCGATTCCTGGCAGCATCAGATCCAGAAGGATCAGATTCGGCATATATTGTTCAAAGGCAGCCAGAGCTTCTTCTCCGTCATTGACGGTTCGGGTGTCAAAGCATTCTTTGGTCAGATACAGGGAAATCAGTTCTGCGATATTCAGATCATCGTCAACGATTAAAATTTTCTGTTTGGCAGCCATAAGTACCTCCTGTCCTATTCGTTTTTAAATTCTGCAATGGTAACGCCGGCATCTCCTTCGCCAAATTCTCCCAGCCGGAATGACCGGATATATTTCTGCCGTTTTAAATGCTTTTGTACGGCGTTTCGCAGCGCGCCCGTGCCTTTTCCGTGGACAATACGCACGGAGGGCAGATGGGCGATGTAGGCGTCGTCTAAATATTTATCCAGCAGCGCGACGGCTTCGTCCGTTGTTTTGCCGATCAGGTTGATTTCCGTGGAAACCGATATGGATTTTCCCATTCGCAGTTTTCCCGTTTTGGCGCTGCCGGATTTTTTTGTTTTATAAGAAGTTTCGTCTTCTAAGAGTTCTAAATCTTTGATATTGACCAAAGAACGCAGAATGCCCATCTGCACATATAAATCGCCTTTGGCATTGGGAAGCGTGTGTACGGTGCCTTTTAAGTTCATAGACAAAACCATAACCGAATCGCCGATCCGCAGATTTTTGGGTATCTTCCGGTTTTGCGCGGGAGATTTCGGTAAGGCGGAAGCCTTTTTCTGCGTATCTTCAAGTTTTGCGCGCAATTTTGCCCGCTCCTGTTCCAGTTCGCTGGCTAACGCATGGTTTTGCGCAATCTTCTGGAAGGTTCGTATGGTCTGGTCGGCATAATCTTTTGCTTCTTTTAAAATGGCGGATGCCTGATCGTTTGCTTCCCGTATGATTTTGTCGCGGTTTTTGTCGATGCGGTCGTGTTTTTGTTCTAATTTTTCTTTCAGTGCCGTGATCTGGGTTTTATAGAGATTGATCTCTTCCTGTTCCCGCTCGATGGTACTGCGGCTGATCTCCAGATCGGCGATCAAATCCTCAAAGCTGGTCTCCGATTCCGTCATACGCGCTTTGGCATCTTCGATAAAGGAATCGTTAAGACCGAGCTTGGAAGATATTGCAAAGGCGTTGCTTTTTCCCGGAATACCGATTAAAAGGCGGTATGTGGGGCTTAACGTTTCCACGGAAAATTCGCAGCAGGCATTTTCCACGCCTTTTGTGGAAAGCGCAAAAACTTTGATTTCGCTGTAATGGGTGGTCGCCATGGTTCGAATGCCGCGTTCGTGCAGACTGGACAAAATGGAAATTGCAAGAGCGGCGCCTTCTGTCGGATCCGTGCCTGCACACAGTTCGTCGAATAGGACAAGAGATTTTTCATTTGCATGGTTTAAGATCGAAACGATATTTGTCATATGGGATGAAAACGTGCTTAGATTTTGTTCAATGCTCTGTTCATCTCCGATATCTGCAAAAATATCTTCAAAAACCGCAAGTTCGGAGCGGTCATTTGCCGGAATGTGCAGACCCGCCTGCCCCATCAGCGTAAACAGCCCGACCGTTTTTAAGGATACGGTCTTGCCTCCGGTGTTGGGACCGGTAACGATCAGAAGATCAAACGTATCTCCCAAAATCACGTCGATCGGAACGACGGTTTTGGGATTTAACAGCGGATGGCGGCCTTTGCGGATATGGAGGATCCCTTTGGTATTAAATACCGGAGCAGAGCCGTTGTGCAGTTTTGCCAGCTGCGCTTTTGCAAAGATAAAGTCCAGTTCGGTCAGTACCCTGTAATTATCCCGCAGGAAGGCGGCGTATTCAAATACACGGCTGCTTAAGCCGGCAAGGATGACTTCGATTTCTTTTTCCTCTTTTAAAAACAACTCTTTCAGTTCGTTGTTCAGGTTTACGACGGCGGACGGTTCGATAAAAAGCGTGGAGCCGTTTCGGGACTGGTCATGGACCATGCCGGGAACCTGATGTTTGGCTTCTGCTTTGACCGGGATACAGTACCTGCCGTTACGCGTCGTGATCACGGCATCCTGCAGATATCCGTTGCTGTTTGCCTGATTCATGATCTTATTGATTTGTCCGCGTATGCGTTCGTTCATGCCGCCGATGGAACGGCGGATGGATTTTAAAACGCTGCTGGCGTCGTCGCTGATTTCGTCTTCGGAGAGAATACAGCGTTTGATTTCTTCATTTAACGGCGTCAGCGGTTCGATGATTTCAAAAAGAGGCGCTAAGGAGTCGCGCTCTGTTTCGTTTGGGTCTGTTCGTCCAAACTGTTTGGCGCGTTTTGCGGCTTCTAAGAGGGAGCCGATCTGTAAAAATTCCAAGATACTCAAAGAACCGCCGATTTCTAAGCGCTTGACGGAAGCTTCTACCGGATGGATGCCGGAAAAAGAAAGGCTGCCTTTTTTAAACAGGCGCATTAAGGCGTCGTGCGTCTGCTGCTGCGCCGTATGGATGGCGGAAAGATCGGTCATCGGCAGAAGCGTCTGGCATCTTTCTTTGGCGTCTCTGCTGTATGCGAACTCTGTCAGTGTACGGATAATTTTATCATATTCTAATGTATGCAATGCTTTTTGATTCATAGTATAACCCTCAATCTTACGGAAAATTTGAATATGGTTATTATACCTTATCTTTGACCGGTTTAAAAGGAGAAAATAAAATCTTGCATACCGATTCTATTACACGTATAATAAAGATTAAGGAACGTTCATACCTGAGAAAAAACATTAAGGAGAAGGAACGGTATGGCAGAAGGACAAGATGAGTTTTCGTTTATTAAAGAAAAAATCAAGGAAAAACCGATCAATAAAAAACGTTTGATGAAACAGGGGGCTCTTACCATAGGATTTGCGGTCATATTCGGCATAGTCGCCTGTTTTGTATTTACGTTTCTGCGCCCGATCATGGAAAATATGCTCTATCCCAAAGAAGACCCTCTGATTTCCATTCCCGGGGACGAGCCGGAGTCGGAATGGCAGACAGAACTGTCTGAGGAACCTCTTGAAACGGAAGCCGTGGAAGAGACGGAAGAAGCCACGGAAACCGTAATCGTAAAAGAACTGGAGCTTTCCGATTATCAGATGCTTCAGAATAAGATCTATGCGATCGGCAAAGAGGCAAACCGATCCGTCGTCACGGTGACCGGAGTAGTCAGCGATACGGACTGGTTTAATAATTCCTATGAGAGCAAGGGGCAGGCATCCGGCATTATTATCGGGGATAACGGAAATGAACTGCTGATCTTAACGGAACACAAAGTGGTGAAAGACGCCGGGCAGATTCATGTAACGTTTATAGATGAGGGCACGGTCAACGCGTATCTGAAAAAATACGACGGAAATACCGGCATCGCTATATTGTCGGTTCCGCTGCAGGATGTGAAAGAGAGTACGAAAGGAAGGATCGCATATGCGGCGCTTGCCAATTCCCAGACGGTGGAACAGGGAAATATTGCAATTGCGATCGGCAGTCCGCTGGGGACGAATTACTCCATTGGTACGGGAAATATCACGTCCGTCGGAAACGTGATCCAGACTACGGATGCGACGTACACCGTATTTACGACCGATATTGTAGACACCGGAAGCAGCAGCGGCGTACTGCTGAATCTGAACGGCGAAGTTGTGGGGCTGGTGATGCAGGACTACAGCGGGAACGGCGACGATAATACGCTGACGGCGATTGCGATTTCCGAGGTGAAAAAAGTAATCGAAATGCTTTCAAACGGCAGGGATATTCCATATCTTGGTCTTAAGGTTGTGGCAGTCACAGATAACATCGCAGTAGAATACGGGCTTCCGCACGGCATTTATATTAAGGAAGTGCGCTTGGACTCTCCGGCATTTGCGGCAGGCCTGCAGAACGGGGACGTCATTGTGGAGCTGGGAGGAAAAGCAGTCAGTACGGTCGAAGCGTACGAGGCGCATGTGCTTTCGCTGGAGCCTGGGACAATAACGGAAATTATTGTAAAGCGTCAGGGAATGGATGAATATCTTGAAGTAGAATACAAAGTATCTGCAGGGATACTGCAGTAAGAAACATATGATCAGAAAGGCAAAACAGGAAGACGGGAAGGAGAAGCCGTATCAGCGGCAAGAGAGAATATGAAATATATTGAAACGTTTCGGGAAGGTGAAAGGATTAATGAAATTTTCTTGTGTAAGTACAAACAGTCTGCGCTTACCAAGAATGGAAGACCTTATGAAAATCTGATTCTTCAGGATAAAACAGGCACGGTGGACGCAAAAATCTGGGAACCGGATTCTCAGGGGATCGATTCTTTTGAAATTCTTGATTATATCAGCATTGTCGGAGACGTAACCAGTTTTCAGGGAGCGCTGCAGGTGAATGTGAAACGCGTCCGCAAGGTACAGCCCGGAGAGTATGATACGAGGGATTATCTCCCGGTCAGCAGCAGGGATATCGGGGAAATGTACCAGGAATTGAAAGGGCACATCGGTAGCGTTGCAAATCCTTATCTGAAAAAACTGCTGCAATCTTTTTTCATCGAGGATACGGCGTTTGCCAAGCGGTTTTGTTCGCATTCCGCGGCAAAAAGCGTACATCATGGGTTTGTCGGAGGTTTACTCGAACATACGCTGGCAGTGACGCGCCTTTGCGCTGTGTTTTGTGAGCAGTATCCGATTTTAAACAGAGATCTTTTACTGACGGCGGCGATGTTTCACGATATCGGAAAAATGGAAGAACTGTCGGAATTTCCTGCGAATGACTATACGGATGAAGGACAGCTGCTGGGACATATTATGATCGGCACGGAGTGGGTCGGCGGCGCAATCCGCAATATTCCGGATTTTCCACGCCGGCTTGGCAATGAATTAAAGCACTGCATTCTGGCGCATCATGGAGAACTGGAATTTGGATCTCCCAAAAAACCGGCGTTGGTCGAAGCCGTTGCACTGCATTTTGCAGACAATATAGACGCCAAGATGGAAACGTTAAAAGAAGTATTGGCAAATGTGCCGGAAGGCAATACGGAGTGGCTGGGATATAACCGGCTGTTGGAATCTAATATCCGAAAGACCGGCAGGTAGGGACGTTATGCAGAAGAATGATTTGATTGAACTGACAATAGAAGATATCGGCATGGACGGCGCCGGAATCGGCAGATATCACGGAATGGCGGTTTTTGTCAAGGACGCCGTGATCGGAGACAAAGTCCTGGCGAAGATTACAAAAGTTAAAAAGACATATGCATATGCACGTTTGACGGAATTAAAAGAGGCTTCCCCGGTCAGGGTGGAGCCTTCCTGTATATATGCCAGAGCCTGCGGCGGCTGTCAGATTCAGCATATGGATTATCAGGCGCAGCTTTCTTTTAAAGAGAGGAAGATACGCGACAGCCTGGTTCGGATCGGAGGGTTTGACGCAGAATTTATAACTCATGTGACGGATCCGATCGTGGGCATGGAAGTACCATTTTATTATCGGAATAAAGCGCAGTTTCCGATCGGCGTGAATGCAGCGGGAGAGACGGTCGCCGGATTTTATGCGGGAAGGACGCACAGTATCATCCCCAACACCGATTGTGCACTGGGGGTTTCGGCAAATAAGGCGGTATTGGAAACCGTGCTGAAATATATGAAGGACTGCGGCGTAAGCGCCTACGACGAACGAACGAAACAGGGGCTTGTGCGCCATGTGCTGATCCGGTACGGATTTGATTCTAAAGAGCTTATGGTCTGCATCGTGGTCAACGGAACGCGGCTGCCGGAAGAACAGGTTTTGATCGGCAGGCTTTGTGAAATCAAAGGGATGAAAAGTATCTCATTAAACAGCAATCCGAAAGACACCAATGTGATTTTAGGCGATCGCACTAAAGTGCTTTGGGGAGATCCTGTGATTACGGATGTGCTGTATCTGCGGGATACAGCTGATTTTAAGCGGCTGGGGGAAAAGACGGTCTATCGTATTTCTCCGCAATCCTTTTATCAGGTAAATCCGATCCAGACGGAGAAGCTGTATTCTCTGGCGCTGGAATATGCCGGATTAACGGGAGAAGAGACGGTTTGGGATCTTTACTGCGGAATCGGTACGATTTCGCTGTTTCTGGCAAAACATGCAAAGAAGGTGTTTGGCGTAGAAGTTGTGCCGCAGGCAGTGGAAGACGCAGCGGCAAACGCGGCGTTGAATGGGATAGAGAATGCGTCGTTTCTGCTGGGGAAGGCGGAGGATGTGCTTACAAAGTGGTCTCATGAGAACGCACAGGAGAGGGTAGATGTGATTGTTGTGGATCCGCCGCGGAAGGGATGCGATCCGAAGTGCCTAGAGACGATGCTGCACTTACAGCCGGAGCGGATCGTGTACGTAAGCTGCGATCCGGCGACGCTGGCGCGAGATCTGCGTGTGCTTTGTAACGGCGGGTATGAGCTGAAAAAAGTGCGCGGAGTGGATCAGTTTGGGCAGACGGTGCACACAGAATGTGTGGTGGAAATTCAAAAGAAACATATCTAGAAATCTTTTATTTTAAGCAGTTTTATAAGCATTTTGTGTTTTCAGAGGACGAGGAAGGGAATCGGAATAAGAGGATGGAGAGGTATTTTGAGGTTTCGGCGGTGGTTGATGTGGGGTGTGGGGATACAAAAAATAGTTATTTTTAAAAGTGGTTATATATTTTGGTAATCTGAAATTATACTGTGTTGTTTTTGTATGAGGGTGGTTTTTCTATTTACATCTTATGAGAAGAACTGCCCTATGCAAATACTTCTTGTTATACAGATGATTGTAATAGAGTATTACTGTTTGAATAATAAAAGTTATTGTTATTTGGGAGGAGAATATGCCATTAGAAAAAGGCGGCAGAGCAGATAAAAAGGGAAATCAATATGAAATAAACTGTATTATTTATGAGATTCTGAAAATCCTAGATGAGATAAATTATAGTATCGTGGTGGAAGCACTTGGCGCAGATGAAATTGGAACAGATATTCTTGTAACAACTTTTGATGGGATAAAAGAACACCAGCAGTGTAAAGCACGAAATGCCAGTAAAAAAAGTTGGGAGATTTCTGATTTAAGAGCAAGAAATATATTGAGTGCATGGAAAACACAGTTGAATCGAGATGATGATAGAAATGTTGCGTTAGTTAGCCCGATGGAATGTTCTTTTTTAGTTGATTTAACCGACCGGGCGCATAACACAAGTGGTAAAGCTGAAGATTTTTATGCAATTCAGATTATGAAAAGCAGTAAGGAATTTCAGGGTTTTTATAAAGACTTTTGTATGGAGATGGGTTTAAACTATGTGAAAGATACGGATATAATAAAAAGTATAGATTATCTAAGAAGAATTGCTTATAAACCTATGTCAGAATATACGATTCGAGAACTTATAAATCAAAGTATACAGTTTTTGTTTATAAGCGAAAAAGATATTGTATATAATGCTCTGGTATCTTTGGTGGTTACAAAAGATATATTGGGAAAAGAAATAACACAGTCAATGTTATATGATTACTTTACGAATCAGAAAATAAAGTTTCGTTTAAGAGATAATGATGATAGGATTGCTCCAAGGATAAAAGAAATTAATCAAGAATACAGAGAAACTTTTAAACCCTTGCAAGAGGGATTGATAGATAGAAAAGAATTTGGCAGTTGTATAGATGCAATAGAAAATGAAAAATCATTTATTATTTGTGGTAGTGCAGGATATGGAAAAAGTGGATGTACGGAAGCAATTTTAAATTACTGTGAAAGAAAAAGAATGCCTTATATTGCTATAAAGCTAGATAGGAGGATACCAAAAGGAAATTGTGAAAGGTGGGGGCAGGAGTTGGGCTTGCCAAGTTCAGTCGCCTATGCAATTCATTGTATTTCAAAGAATGAAAAAGCCATAATAGTATTGGATCAGTTGGATGCTTTGAGGTGGACACAGGCAAATTCAAGTGAGGCCATTTCCGTATGCATGGAATTGATCAGGCAGGTAAAATACCTGAACCGTGAGCGAGAAAAGAAAATAATTATGGTATTTGTCTGCAGAACTTATGATTTTGAAAATGATAATAATATCAATTCCTTATTTAAAAAAGAAGAATCTGAAGATAGTGATTGGGAAGTTGTTCATATAGAGAATTTTGACGAAGATACGGTCAAGAGAATCATTGGTGAGGAGTATAATAACTTATCGCGTAAGTTAAAAATGCTATTAAGAATACCGAGCAATATTTATATTTGGCAACATTTAGATAAAGAAGAATCATACAGCGATTGCCTAACTACAAGCCACTTAATTGAAAAGTGGTTTCAGCAGATTTGCAGAAAAAGTATTATTGAGGGTTTGCAGGAGAGAACTATTATTGAAACAACATCCGATATGGTTGATAAGTTGGATAAAATAGGCCGCTTGTATGTTCCGCGAAATATTTTAAATGTTGGAGAGGATGGAATTGATTATTTAATATCATCGGAAATGATTGTAAATCAAAAAAATAAAATTGGGTTTGCACATCAATCCATTTTGGATTATTTCATTTCTAAAAAAATGATGGAAAGATACTTTGAGGATGAGAATATTGAAAATATTATAGGGGAAAAAAGGAGACAAAACCCGGGAAGAAGATATCAGGTACAGATGTTCTTACAGAATATTTTGGAATATGATAGTGCGGATTTCATTAGGGCAGGAGAAGCAATATTGCTTTCTGATAGTATAAGATATTATGTAAAATTTGTATTTTATGAAATTCTGGGACAAATTCTGGAACCTGATGAAAATATTATTCAATATATAATAGAGAATTGTGAAAATAAGGTTTATGGGAAATATTTATTGAATAATGTTATCTATTCTAAAAAGCAGTATGTTTCTATTTTGAGGAATCATGGTATATTAGATAGATGGTATCAGGACATAGATAAAAAGGAAAATGTTTTTTATTTGTTGCAAAGTTTAAGTTCAGATTTGTCTATGGAAGATATTATGTTTGTTAAAAAGTATATTTTGAAAAGTGAAGAGGATGATAAAAAATTTATTAGATGTTTTTGGCGCGGTATTACCGAAGAAAGTGAAGAAATGTTTGAGTTGAGGATGTTGTTATACGAGCATTATCCTGATTTGGCTCAAGAACTTTTTATAGATGTAAAGTCTGTGATGGAACAATGTGAGATGCGTGCTATCAAACTTATTTCTTTTTGGATGAAAAACAAGATTAAGAGTCAGGGTAAGTATGTCTATCGTTATGAAGAAGAGTTGTTTGGTGCAGACCATTCTTTTTTGATTGAGAATGGGGAATTTGTGCTTATGGAATTACTTCCTTATATTCCTAAGGATGACTCAATAGAAGTAAAATATAGTGAATGGTCAGGGAGGTACTGGCATAAGAAAGGAATAGAGAGAGCCTGTGTAGAATTGATAAAAAAAGCGAATGTTGCAGTGATATCAAAAACACCAGAAAAATTCTGGAAGTATTATGAACCATATATGGGAAAAGGATATTTTGTATTCAATGAGATAGTTTTGCATGGTTTAAGTTATTTGCCGAGTTATTGTAGTAATCAAATTATACGTTATATTGGCAGTGATTTAGATAAGAATATTTTTGACTATACCAGTGGAGCAGAAGACGAATTAGAATTGGTGAAAAATGTTTTACGAGTTCATGGGAAGAAATGTGAAAAGGAACAACTGCTTTGGCTGGAAAACATGATTTATAAATATATTTCACCAGGAGCAGTAGAATGGTATCAAAGAAGAATAGAATGGAATAAGTCAAAACAAAGCGAACGTGTGTATTGGAGCTTCTGGGGAGATTTACAGTATGAATTATTATCATGTTTACCAGAAGAAAGAATTAGTAAGAAAAGCAAAGAACTGTTACAGGTGCTTAACAGGAGATTTGATAAAGTTCAATCACGTTATTATAATAAGGGTGGGCATTCGGGATGGGTAAGTTCACCTGTTTCTGGAAAAAATATTGGTAAAAAGCAGTGGCTTCAAATAATAACCAATAGCAAATTAAGAGATAGAAACCGGTTCAGAAGTATTGAAGTAAAAGACGGGTTTATTGAAAGTTCTTATGAAATGTATGTAGATGATTTCCGATCAGCAGTAAAACAGGATACACAGGCAATGATAGAACTTGTTCTAGAGCATAAAGATAAAGTATTGCCTGCTTTTATAGATTCGCTGTTTTCAGGAGTAGAGTTATCCGAGCAATTGAAAGAGATTGAACCTAATACAATAGAAAAAATGTTTCACAAATTTCCCTGTGACTTGAAAACTCATAGAGCATCTTATTTTTGCGGTATCATTGAGAATATGAATTTTTCTGTATGGTCTATGGAAGTGATGAATCAGTTGAAAAATATCGCATTAAAACATGAAAATCCTGCGTTAGATAAGCCAAATGTAACAAGCCCAGAAGATAAGGAAATGAAAAGCTGTCAAATGTTAAGCAGTAATGCCTTAAATTGTGTAAGGGGGCAGGCAGCAAGAGCAATAGGGCATTTATTATGGGAAGATAAGAATTTATTTGCAGAGTTTAGAGAAGTTATTGAAAAGCTGGTATTTGACGAAAATCCTGCAGTACGTTTTGCTACATTATATGTTTTATGGCCATCTTATAATATCGAACGGAAATGGACAGAAGAAAAAATCATAAAAATTTATGAATCAGATATACGGACTGCAAGTTTTCATGATTCTAAAAATATGTTTTTTCGTCTATACCCGAAATATAAAGAGCGGGTTTTAAAAATCATTGAAAAATGTTTCAATGATTCTGACAAAGAGCTTATTGAGGTGGGTGGACATGCTGTATGTGAATTCTATATACAATATGGGAAGTTTGATAATATTATGTTTCGTATTGCATCATTAAATGAAGAGCAAATAAAAGCTATTTTGAATATGGCTATCCTGTATTTAGATATTGGTGACTATCGGGAGTTGGCAAAGGCAATTATTCTCAGATTTATAAATATCAATTTGGATTTAGAGTTTCCATTGATCCGCATTTTTAGTAAAGAATATATTAAGCTGGAAGAGGATAAAAAGTTCTTGCAGGAAATAGTGGGTTCGAAGGCAAGTAAAAAAATAGTGTGGTCATTTATTCATTATTTAGAAGAAAACGCATTGTCTATTGTTGATTATGCAGATATTATTATAAAATTGTGTGAGAATATTTTGTGGATGGAAACGGAAGAATTAAGCAACCAATGGGGAATAGAGGACGAAATTTCAAAGTTAATTATTTCTTTATACGATGAAACTGCTAACTCTGAAAAAAGAGATGATAAGCAAACTGCTGAAAAATGTCTGGAGTTATGGGATATTATGTTTGAAAAACAATTGGGTTCCGTAAGAGAGATTAGCAGAAAATTAATGGAAAGATAATAGCTTTGAGATTAGTAGCTGCTACATAAATATAAGAAATTAAAATTTTGAAGGAGTAGTATATGGAGGATAACAAAAAAGAAGCCCGGAGTGAAATCATCATATACCAGACAGAAGATGGAAATACAAGAATAGACGTAAAATTTCAAGATGAAACGGTTTGGCTTACACAGGCTCAATTATGTGAGTTATATCAAACCAGTAAATCTAATATCAGCGAGCATATTAGGCATATATTTGAAGAAGGGGAACTGGACGAGATTTCAGTTGTTCGGAAATTCCGAACAACTGGCGCTGATGGCAAGAATTATAATATTACTCATTATAATCTTGATATGATAATTTCTCTTGGATATCGTGTGAAATCTTTGATTTTGATTTTGCAGAAATCCAGGCAATGCGCCATCATCCCATGTATATGTCTGATTATGTAGAGCATCTTGATAATGTATTGAAAACGACTGGAGAAAAACTATTACAGGGTGCAGGTACAATTAGCCATGCACAGGCAATGGAAAAAGCAACAGAAGAATACAGAAAATATGAGGTTCAGAACTTATCACCGATTGAAGAAGAATATATAGAGAGTATTAAAAACATACATAGTACGGCAAAGAAAAAAGCGAAGAAGTAATAATACAGAATTGTGTTCCTATGTGAGTGACGAGGCTGAAAAATTGTGTTTACATAGTAGCTCCGACACACACAGAATGTGTGGTGGGAATGCAAAGGAAACGCAGCTAAAGGTGCCACCACATAAGGAGATAATTGGAAAACATTATTGGAATACAGCTGCTTATGGGCGATAGCAAAGGTGAAAGCCAGCGGAAAAAGCAGGAATGTTTTTCACGCCGGTTTTCTCTATATAAAAATGCGATCACACATTCATAAAATGTAAGTTTATTTGTTACAATGCAGAAAGGTAATGCAAAATTCAAAATAGCACTTAGCGGTTGATGATGTGCTTATCAAAGTAGTCAGTAATTAACCCCAAAAAAGGGAAGTTGCTGAAAATGAGACAATTTATTCATAGGTGAAAGACAGCGTTTCCGTGATAAGCGGCAGCGCCATCCAAACCTAAACAAAGATAGTCTGAGAATGGAAAAATCTCATGTTTCCATGTATAATCGGAAAAGGAAGTTAAACTGGAAAATCGGAAGCGGTGATAAACAGACTTATCAGGTTGCAGCCTGTATGGGAAATGAACCATCGGAACAGGATATAAAGAATTCAGAGAGTTTACTATGTCCCCATTGGGCGGTCTTTATATGGAGGTTCAGGAAGAAATATGGCCACGAGCGAAACAGTATGACACAGGCCCATTCTGGTCGTTCTGTCGTGGAGTTATAGTTTATGGAATTCATTCCTGTCCATTATAGGGAATGGTGATGAAATATTTTGTTTTGACAAGGATAATAACATAGTCCTTCCTGACTACTATACAAAAGGAGAAGCTGCACCGGTTGAAGGGACTTTTTCAGATTGTCTGATGAACCAGATTGCGGAGTCAGAAGAACGGAAGAACAAAAAAATCAGAGGAGGATAAGACCATGATAGAGCTGAATGTGTTTAAAAAGCTAATGAAGGAAAATGATGACCGCCTGCCCCTTTTGACGCTTGATGAATTTTTTGAGGGAAATACGGCAGAGGATTCCATTGCGCCAAACGACTGTGACTTTGGACGCCCTTCCATTGCTGAAATATGGGAACTGATGCGGGAACTTGAGAAAAGGCCGGATGTCGCATGGATCCGTATTGAACTGCACAATGACACCGAAATTGCTGAGTATGAGGGGAAAGAGGTATTGGTTCTTGCGGGAGAATCTCCTATCGTATGCACCTCTCTTTCAGCGCTGGAATTGGAAACGCTTGCAAGATGCGAATGGCTGTGTTCGGGAGGAGCGGAGGAATGGGAGGAATCTGCGATGGATTCCCTGTTTTCCTGCAGACCGCCTGTTCCTGATGGTTTTCATTGTTTTGCTATTGTGTGGGACTGATAAATACGCAGCAAAAATTCCGGTTTGTCAGGAAAGTGCAGAACGTGCAAAGTCGGTATTGGTGAAATAAAATTGTTCGGAATAGGAGTTGTAAAACGTATAAGCCACGCCCGAAGAAGCGCACAAAACCGGACTGGAAACCGCAGGGCGTATGTGGGGAAACGAGTACGAAATCGTCGTTACCACTCATCTTAATGCAGATAACGTCCATAACCAATTTTGTTATTAAGATAACTTGACTTCTAAATCTTACTGGTATAATATTTACATAAGTGCGGCAGGAGTGGTGATAAAATTTTTTTGCCACGAAATCTTACAGGTGTGATAAAAAGGAGGGAGGAATGTGCAGTGCGATATGGCGGGCGGGGAGAAATTTTTTTGTTTTTAAATCTTACATGCGTGATAAAAAGGAGGGAGGAATGTGCAATACGATATGGCAGGCGAGGAAAAATTTTTTTGTTTCTAAATCTTACGCGAGTGATATTTTTGGGATGCAGCGTACATTGATGCAATATGATCATTTCGACGATCGTCCCAATGGAGATATCCGCCAGATTGATTTGTTATTTGCCATATCGGCAAAGCAGAGTGAATGGAGGTCAATCATGAAGAAAGGTAAAAACAGAAACAAGCGTAAGAAGACAGGAAGCAGGCTCCTGTGGATTGCGGTCAGCATTGCAGGAATCGCTGCGGTAACTGCTGCAGTATGTGTGGCAGGAATGCTGGCGGCAAAGGAAAATACGTGGAAGACACCGGAAGAACTTCTGGTGGAGTACATGGAGTATATTCCTGAACAGGAGTATGAAGAAATGTATGCGATGATGCACATTGAGGAATCAGGAAACGTCAGTCGGGAGGATTTCGTAAAACGAAACTCAGCTATTTATGGAGGCATCGGGGTGCAGAATATGACGGTTGAAATTCTGTCATATGATGAGGAGCGAATGACGGTATCTTACCAGATTTCTTTTGATACAGCTGCAGGAAATATCAGCTTTGAGAATGAAGCATTCTTCCTGAAAGGTGAAGAAGGATATAAGCTGGTCTGGGATGACTCCATGATTTTTCCGAATCTGACTTCTTCAGATAAAGTAAGAGTTTCCACTACCCAGGCAGAGCGGGGAGAAATCCTGGATAGGAACGGACGTGTTCTTGCAGGAAAAGGTACGGCATCTTCGGTTGGAATTGTTCCGGGTAAGCTGGAAAACCGGGAGGAGGCAATCGCACAGATTGCGGAACTGCTGGAAATCACGCCGGGAGCGATAGAAAAGAAGCTGTCGGCACAGTGGGTAAAGGATGATTCCTTTGTGCCGGTGAAAACAATTCCAGGGGTCGAAGAAATCGAACTGATGAGAACTGATCCGGACGAAGAGGTACTGAAAGAAAAGGAAAGACACGAAAAGCTGCTGGCCATTCCCGGGGTGATGATATCTGATACGGAAGTGCGTGAATACCCGTTAGGGGAAGCAGCTGCACATCTGGTCGGGTATGTTCAAAGCGTTACAGCGGAAGATTTGGAGAAACATGCAGGAGAAGATTATACAGCCGGTAGTGTAATCGGCAGAAGCGGAATGGAGGGATTGTTCGAGAGTGAACTGAAAGGCCGGAATGGCTGCCGGATTTCCATTGTCGGCCCGGACGGCAGAGAGAAGGAGGAACTGGCGTGTATTCCGGTACAGCATGGGAAGGATATCCGGCTTACGATAGACACCGGTTTGCAGGTTTCCCTGTACAAACAGTTTGAGGAAGATAAAAGCTGCTCGGTGGCCATGAATCCTTATACCGGAGAGGTACTGGCTCTGGTCAGCACACCGTCCTATGACAATAACGATTTTATCATGGGATTGTCCGGTGAGCAGTGGACTGCACTGAACGAGGATGAAGATAAACCGATGTATAATCGCTTCCGGCAGGTATGGTGTCCGGGGTCTGTCTTCAAACCGGTTGCCGCTGCGATTGGTTTACAGGCAGGAGCAATCGATCCGGCAGAAGATTACGGGAACGAGGGTTTAAGCTGGCAAAAGGATGCATCGTGGGGTTCTTATCATGTGACAACACTTCATGCATATGAACCAGTCATTCTGGAGAATGCCCTGATTTATTCCGATAATATTTATTTCGCAAAGGCAGCGTTAAAGATTGGCGCAGAAGAGATGGAGAGTTCTCTGACCGGACTTGGTTTTAATGAGGAACTGCCATTTGAGATTAAGATGGCAGAGTCGCAGTATTCCAATACAGAAGGCATTGAAACTGAAATACAGTTAGCGGACACCGGCTACGGACAGGGGCAGGTTCTGGTGAATCCGTTACATATGGCATGTATCTATTCTGCTTTCTGTAATGAGGGCAACATCATAAAGCCTTATCTGATCCATAAAAGGGAGGTAACAGCCGGGTGCTGGATTTCAGAAGCGTTTTCAGAAGAAACGGCCAATCGTGTACTGGAAGGAACAAAGAAGGTTGTAAATGATTCCGACGGAACCGGATATGCGGCCCATCGGGATGACACTGTACTGGCAGGAAAGACGGGAACAGCAGAAATTAAGGCGTCGAAAGAGGATACATCCGGTACGGAACTGGGATGGTTTGCTATTTACACAGCGGACAAAGACGTGGAACGCCCTGTATTGATTATCAGTATGGTGGAAGATGTAAAAGAAAGAGGAGGAAGCGGATATGTTGTTAAGAAAGACAGTCTGGTTCTGGAAGAGTGGTTTGGCGGCAATTAGTTTTGTACCGATGCTTAGTATTTCGGGGTGCAGTGATGTACCCCCGGGGGAAGATACAGTTTCGAAAACAGTAATGGATGTTCAGGCTGTTCCGGAAGAATCTCAGGAGGATGCAGATGAAATTATAGGTATCTGCATTGATCTTTATGAGAAAGCGGAAGAAGAAAATAAGTTAGCTGACCTGGAAACAATCAGCAGTATTGTAAATCGCTCTGGAGAAAATGGTTATTCAGCAGTTGACAGTAAGAACCAGATTGATATGACGGAACCGGAGCAGGTGGTTCGATTCTGCGAAATGGTGGATGCAAAGGAAGAGGCGGAAATAAGCATTATTGAGGTCAGTTATTTGCCGGGTTTTGTTAAATATGATTTGCAGACAAAAGATGGAAGTGTAGATGTGGTCAGAAGCTGTTACAGGTATGAAAATGGAAATATACAAAGAAACACAACAGGAAGTTATCAGGCAGAATCCTGGAATTATACAAAAGAGGGATACCTGATGTTTTCAGGAGTATGGTATCCGGAAGAATTATATGTTCTTACATTAAGCGGAGCGGAGGAGAACACTGCATTGCGGGTGCAGCCTTTGGATGAGACGTGCAGGGAGCTGACCCGGAAGTATCTCACGCCAATCGGCTTTGAAC
>OFGG01000890.1_pt1 | contig 22569 bp, 17 predicted proteins | sample 1521701 | NCBI WGS metagenome assembly OFGG01 (sample SAMEA3504081, study PRJEB24116) | mouse gut metagenome | biome: mouse gut; feature: mouse-associated habitat; material: faeces | place: Denmark | collected 2011
GGAATCAGCTTCATCTTGGCGATCAGGTTCCTCTTGCTCTGGATCGTGGGCATAAACGATCTGGGCCAGGTCGGCGTATATTTAATAAACGGCCTGGAAAAAGGAACCCCTGAGGTATTGGAATACCCTATCGCATGGGCGATCCCGGAATCCGGAACCCCCGCCACATTATCCGGAGAAACGTTACCATTCTTTGTCTTATCCCGCTCTGCCAACAGCTCACCGCAGCGATAGCGCATCTTTTCCACGCTGATTCCCTCGTATGACGAGGAAGGATAACCATAATATACCCAAAGGAAAGTACAGATCTTCATTTTATTTCCGGGCTTTGCCAGCGTGCGTACCTCCTCCGGCGTAACCACAGCAATCTCTCCGGGCCCCAATTCTCTCTCTTCGGTATATCCCAGGTTTAAATAGGCAAAGCTTTCAAAGGAGATACAATAGCCATCCTCCTTTTTCCCAATAGAGACCGGTGTCCTTCCCATCTTATCCCTTGCAACATAAATCCCCTTAGGCGTCAGCAGCGCCAGCGTCATGGAGCCGTCGATCAACTCCTGCGCATAAGTGATCCCTTCAATCAGATTATCTTTCTGATTGATGATAGCCGCCACCAGTTCCGTGGCATTGATATCCCCTCCGCTCATCTCCAGGAAATGGGCATGGCCCATGGTAAAGATCTGCTTCACGATCTCTTCCATGTTATTGATCTTTCCCACCGTCATAATGGCATAAGTGCCATGATGGGAGCGCACCAAAAGGGGCTGGGGTTCATAATCGGAAATACACCCGATTCCCATATCCCCCTCCATCTCACTCATATCCTTGTCAAACTTGGTACGGAAAGGGGCATTTTCAATGTTATGGATCGCCCTGTCAAATCCCTTTTCCTTACTGTACACTGCCATTCCGGCACGTCTTGTTCCCAGATGAGAATGGTAATCCGTTCCAAAAAACAAATCAAAAACACAATCCTTCTTTAATGCCGCTCCAAAAAAACCACCCAATGTATACTCCTCCATTCAACCATAAAGCAAACAAGATTAACCCCTATACATTTATTTCCGCTTTCATCCCCAGTAATTCCTTGTTTTCCTCCAATACAGGCCCGATCACCTTACTTAAGAAATTCTCCACCTGCTCTTTGGAACGCCCTGTATAACGTGAAGGATCCATCGTCTTTTGCAGGTCTTCCAATGACATGTTAAAAGCCGGATCCGCCGCAATCAGCTCCAGCAGATTATTTTCTTTCCCTTCCACCTTTACGTTCCTGCCGGCTTCCATGGAAAGCTCCCTGATCCTCTCATGGAGTTCCTGTCGGTTCCCGCCGTTTTTCACCGCATCCATCATGATATTTTCCGTAGCCATAAAGGGCAGCTCACTAAGCAGATGCTTCTCAATAACCTTCGGGTACACCACAAGCCCGTCCACCACATTCAGGCAAAGATCCAAGATCCCGTCAACGGCAAGGAACCCTTCCGGGATAGAAAGCCGCTTATTGGCGGAATCATCCAATGTCCTCTCAAACCACTGCGCTGCGGAAGTGATTGCCGGGTTTAGGGCGTCCACCATCACGTATCTGGAAAGAGATGCGATCCGCTCACTCCGCATGGGGTTTCTCTTGTAGGCCATGGCAGAGGAACCGATCTGGCTCTTTTCAAAAGGCTCCTCCACTTCCTTTAAATGCTGTAACAGCCGGATGTCATTAGACATCTTGTGGGCACTTGCCGCAATCCCGGCAAGCACATTGGCCACCCGGGTATCAACCTTCCTGGAATAAGTCTGCCCGGATACCGGGCAGCACTCCTGAAAGCCCATTTTCTCAGCAATCATGGGGTCTATCTTATCTATCGTCTCCTGATTCCCATCAAACAATTCCAAAAAGGAAGCCTGGGTTCCGGTGGTTCCTTTAGACCCTAAAAGCTTCAAGCCGGAAACCACATGGTCAAGGTCTTCCAGATCCAGATAAAATTCCTGCATCCAAAGGCAGGCCCGTTTTCCTACGGTCGTTGGCTGTGCTGGCTGAAAATGAGTAAACGCAAGGGTAGGCTGGTCTTTATATTGCTCCGCAAAAGAAGCCAGCCTGGACAATACGTTCACCAGTTTTTTCTTCACCAGCTTAAGCGCCTTATCCATCACGATAATATCCGTGTTATCGCCAACATAGCAGCTGGTTGCCCCTAAATGGATGATACCCGCCGCCTTCGGGCACTGCTGCCCGTAAGCATATACATGGCTCATCACGTCATGGCGCACTTCCTTTTCCCTCGCCTTTGCCACCTCATAATTGATGTCATCGGCATGGGCCTTCAACTCCTCAATCTGCTCCTCAGTGATCACCGGCTTACCATTTTGAGATAAGCCAAGCTCCATCTCCGTCTCCGCCAATGCAATCCAAAGCTTCCTCCATGTCCGGAACTTCATGTCCGGGGAAAAAATATACTGCATTTCCCTGCTGGCATAGCGCTCCGACAGAGGGCTAACATATTTGTCTGTACTCATAAGCCATCCTCATTTCTATGCTGTTTACTTCCAACCTTCCTACCGGTCAAACTCTCCCCTGATATCCTCGGCGGGCGGTTCCATCGGATATTTCCCGGTAAAGCACCCCATACAGATCTCCCGCCCTTCCACAATCTCTCCAAGTCGCTCCGTTTGCAGATACCCCAGGGAATCGGCACCGATGACCCGGCATATCTCCCCTACGGAACGCCCATATGCAATCAGCTGGTTCCTGGCAGGCACGTCCGTGCCAAAATAACAAGGCCATAAAAACGGCGGGGAACTGACCCTCATATGCACTTCCTTTGCACCTGCCTGCCGCAGCATATGTACGATCCGGTCAGAGGTCGTTCCCCTCACTATGGAATCATCTATCATAATAATGCGCTTGCCTGCCACCGCCTCTTTTAAAACATTCAGCTTCACCTGGACACTGCTTTCACGGCTTTTCTGCCCGGGTTTGATAAAGGTCCTGCCCACATAGCCGTTCTTTACAAAAGCCTGCCCGTAGGGGATCCCTGACTGCAGGGAATAACCAAGGGCCGCACAGTTCCCTGACTCCGGAACACCCACCACCAGGTCCGCTTCCACCGGCGAATCCATGGCAAGAAATTTTCCCGCCAAAATGCGGGAATGATAAACGCTCACTCCGTCTATGTAACTGTCCGGCCTGGCAAAATAAATATACTCAAACACACATCTCGCATGCTGCTCTTTCCCGATGCACATGCTCCGGTCAGACTCGATCCCTTTTTCCGAGGAAATAGTAACGATCTCCCCCGGCTCCACATCCCTTATAAATTCCGCCCCTACCGTGTCAAGCGCACAGGTCTCGGACGCCAGGATATAGGTATGGTCACGCTTCCCGATGCAGAGCGGCCGGAAACCAAAGGGATCCCTTGCCCCAATCAGCTTCCGGGGCGACATGACGATCAAGGAATAGGCGCCCCGGATCTTTTTCATAGCGCGCCCTACCGCCTCCTGGACGCTCCCGGAATTCAGCCGTTCCCTTGCAATATGGTAGGCGATCACCTCAGAGTCAATGGTGGTCTGGAAAATGGCCCCGGTATAAGCCAGCTCCTTCCGGAGTTCCGGGGCATTGACCAGGTTCCCGTTATGGGCAAGCCCCAGAGTTCCCTTCACGTAATTTAACACCAGCGGCTGGGCGTTTTCCCTTGTGGAGCTGCCTGCGGTGGAGTACCGGACATGGCCTACACCGATGTCGCCCTTAAGGCCGCCTAAAATCTCCGGCGTGAACACCTCGTTCAAAAGCCCCATATCCTTTGCGCATAGCACCTTGCACTTAGGCCCGGCGGTATCGCTCACCGCTATACCACAGCTTTCCTGGCCCCTGTGCTGCAACGCATAAAGCCCGTAATAAATGGTGGATGCCACATCGGCGCCGTCAAAATCATATGCGCCAAAGACGCCGCATTCCTCCCCCTTTTTTTCTTCCGCCCCCGTAAGCCTGACACTGTCGTTTTGCATAATTCTCCTTTTTCGCATATCAAAACCGGTCTATGCCAGCCCAAGGCGCTTGAACACCTCGTTGTAAGCTTCCTCCACATTCCCTAAATCCCTGCGGAAACGATCCTTGTCCAGTTTTTCGTTGGTATGCACATCCCACAGACGGCAGGTATCCGGCGAAGTTTCATCGGCAAGCAGAATCTCACCGTGGAAACGTCCAAATTCAATCTTAAAGTCGATCAGTTTAATATCAGCCTGAAGGAAATAAGCCTTCAAAACTTCATTTACCTTAAAAGCATATTTCTTAATGGTCTCAATCTCTTCCCATGTGGCAAGTCCTAAGGCCACCGCAAAGTAACTGTTGATCAGCGGATCGCCCAGCTCGTCGTTTTTATAACTAAATTCAATGGTAGGCTCTTTAAAAGGTGTTCCCTCAGGCACCCCTAAACGCTTGGAAAAGCTGCCTGCGGCAACATTACGGATAATCACCTCTAAAGGAACGATCTCCACTTTCTTTACTGCAGTCTCCCTGTCGCTAAGTTCCTCGATCAGATGGGTGGGAACTCCTTCCTTTTCAAGAAGCTTAAAAACATGGTTGGTCATCTTGTTATTGATCACACCTTTTCCTACAATCGTACCCTTCTTCTCTCCGTTAAAGGCAGTGGCGTCATCCTTATAATCCACGATCACCACATCAGGATCTTCGGTTGCAAAAACTTTCTTTGCTTTTCCCTCATAAAGCTGCTCCAATTTCTTCATGGTTCCTCCATTCTGCCGCTTAGCGGCCACAAAATTCATGTTTATGCTATCATCCTATTGCAAAGAAGTCAAGGCTTTCTCATTCTTAGCGTACTGCTCCACGATCCCAACGATCTCCGCAGCGTATTTAGGATATTTATCCACCAGGTCTTTGATCTCTGCCTGAGCCTTGCCGGCAACCATCTCTTTATTATAGTCCATCCGCCGCCTTAAGGACTGCCGCCTGATGATCAGGTTATGGCGGATCTCCACCATTTCCTTTTTATCCAAAATGGCGGCCGTCTGGTGGAGCCATATCATAGGGTCTTTAATCTGGTAATGGCGCAGCAGACGCAAAAAGTCCTTCTGGCACTGATCAAGCTCACGCTCCGCCTGCTGGTAGCTTCTGCGCTCCTCTTTTTCCTGCTGGTACTTCTCCCAGTCCTTATGGAGCTCATCCGCGCTTTGGACCTTATACTTCATATAGAGATATTCCAGTAAATGGGTATTGTTCACATACCGGATCTTTACCGTATTCTGCAATCTGATGATCCGCCCGATGCCGTTTTCCACCTGGGTCAATTCTTTTACGGAATCATTGTGTTTCACAAATATCACGGTGATCGCCACCGCTCCCACTGCGGTTGCCGCCAGATATCCGATCTTCGTGTTTAAACGGAACCCGAACTGCAGTACCAGAAGCACTAAAATACAAGCTAAAACGGCCACCGTGCACACCACCGCCATAGATCTGGTGTCGGCGATCATATTGGAAAGCTCCCTTTTCCTGAAAAGATAAGCGTGCTTTTCCCCGTCAAGCTTGCGCAGGTCGCGCTTAACCAATTCCTGATAGTCCTCCGCTTCTATCAGCTTGGAAAGCCCTTCCTGCACCTCGTCTTCCATCCGCTCCAGCTGATGGAACTTTTCGTCGCTCATCCGGCTTTTACGTTCTTCATAACCGGTCTGCTGCTTTTCAAGGTCATTGATCTTCTTGGCGTATTCCGCAAGCTCCTCTTTATCTTCCGGTGCAAGGTTTTCAATCTCCTCCATATCCATCAGATAGGATGTGACCATATTATATTCAAACTGGAGGTTTTCTAATTCTGCGGAAGCCTCCGAGATCTGCTCTAAGCATCCCTTCACATACTCCCCCCGCTGAGTCTTGTCATCAATCTGAAGATCGTCCCTGTCATAGACGATCTCATTCCATTCACCGGTATTGTATTCCTGATTATCCGGTTTCTTTTTCCGCATAAATAATTTTTGTAATAATCCCATCTTTATACCCCTAAGTCTCCACCAACTGTCGGTACTCATTCTTTAAATTTAAGATAATCTTATCCATCTCATCATAATAGGAAGAGACATTTCCCTCATCCTTATAAATTTTAAGGGCCGTCAGCATCCTGTTTTCCCGGGATGCCTCAAAATCCCCCTTTGCATTGGAAAGCCTCCTTTCCACTTCCATGGAAAGCTCATGGTACTTCCCGTTTTCCGCTATAAAGGAGATATATGCCTCCTCGTGCAAAAACATTCTTTTTGCCGCAAGGTAGGCGGTTCCTGACTCCGCGTCTCCTGTCATTTCATAAGCTTTCTTAAAATACTTTGCCGCCATGTCAAACTGAAAGAATCCCGCATAGGCCACCCCTATATTATGGTAAACGGAAGGCTTCAGCCCGTTTTCCGTCTCCGGCAGCTCCCTGATCAGCCTTTCATACTCATGGACAGCCATCTGATATCTGTGGTTTTTCATCAGGAAATCCGCCTGCTTTTTTTGCCGCTCATAATCATTTAAGCCAGCGCTTCCCTGGAGGATCTCTTCTATCCTTGCTTTTTCCTTCGGCGTACAGTAATTTACATAATCTAATATTGTGCTGACAAAGATCCCCGGCTGACATCCTCTCTGAAAAAGAGTAAGGAGTTGATGGCTAAGTTCCGATAAGCCGCACTCCTCATCCAGCCACTTGGCCAGTTCCTTATCCATCACGGCCCCATCAATCATAAAAGGATTGCTTGCAAACAAAAAGCACAGCTCCTCCACGCAGTACACATTGACGCATACGCTGTTAAAATGGTAAGGCGTTTTGGCATATCTTCCCACACATAGTAATACTCTGCCCAAACTAAAATCTCCTCCCGTCATACTTGTATCACACAGGACCATGCTTTCCCGCTAGAAGGGAACAGCTCACCAAAACCTAAGTCCTCTATGGTCACAGAAACCTGGTCCACAGCCGTCATCTCAACATGGATGTTAAGCCTTGTAGTTCCCCTTGGACGGTCGGGAAGCCCTGGAAGCTTCACCCCCCGCTCCGTTACATTCCCTCCGGTAAGAGGTGTCACCATAAACTCAATCTCATCGCCGCTTTCCAAGATCACGTCAAAATCGCACCCGGCCTCGTACCAGTTCGTTCCCGCATCCAAAACCGCATAGTAGGAGTTTTCCCCCCGCCGCAAAGCTTTCATCCCAATGTTGGACTTTAACTTATCTTCCCCCAAATATACATATTCCTTCCACTCCTTAGAAGGATTCATCCTTTCCATCATGGCATAGCAGGCGCCTTTGCTGTACAGGTTGTTCCCCTGGAACACCCTTCTGTTTCTGCACAGGAGCTTTAAGGATTCCTTCATCCATCCTTCCTTAAAACCATCTCCTAAAAGAAAGATCGTAGAGATATCCCTTGTTCCCAGCTCCTTTCCTGCCAGATGCATAAACAGCTCATCCAGCTCTTTTTTCTGCCGTTTACATTCTTCCTCATCCTCTGACCACACCCTGCGCAGCACCTCCGGAAATTCCCTGTGGTCGATCAGCACCACTTTAGGAGAGGTTCTGCGGTTACATTCCAGTCTGAGTATCTTCATCTGTGTGTGATATTCAAAGATCACCACATCATAGGCCCACAGCTCACTGCTCTGATGCAGGGTGTAGGCACAAAAACTTTCCAGGTGATTCTGAAAGCATATACTTTTGGCGTTCAGCTTAAGCCCTCCGGATACCCTGGTAAGCACGTCCACCATCCGGGGCGTTAAATCCTCCACGGTGAACATAAACGCTTCCACCTGATATAAGGATAAACGGATGTTAAGCAGTGAAAGGCTTCTTTTCACAAACAGCGTGAGCAGCGCCACCGGGTCAAAAGCTTCCCCTTCCACCATCACGTCCTCTCCCCGCTCCGCTAAGTAAAGAAGGTCTTCCACCAAGATCCCGCCTTCCTGGGACGCGAACTTCACCGCTTCCTTCCCATAATACCACTGGCCCACCCCGGGTCTTTTGCAAAGCGCCACCGGGATATTATACTGCTCCGTTCCCGTCACCGCAGAAACAGTCTCCGGCTCCGTCTCCCCCATGCCGCAATAACTGATCTGGGCAAACCGATGCCCCAGGTCATACCCAAGTATTACCACTTTACCGCCTTTTTTTCCATTTTGGCTTTGAAACATCCTAATAAACCGTACCCTTCTATTTTATCCTGAAAAATTCCCTTACCATATAATCACATTCAAAATATTCGCTAAGGAGCGCTTCCATGGTGTCATAATCATGAAGGTTCCTTCCCGTGGCGATATCGTTGATCAGCTGATACCTGTTTTCCTTCTGCTCAAGCCCCGTCTCATTGCGGCTGATTGTTCCGCTTTCCGTAAGCTGCTCATGCTGTCCTTCATTTTCCGTAATATAGTATTGAAGGCTTTCTCCGAAAAAGAGGATAAACTGTTTGACGCATATGCCGCCGAACATATCCTGCATTTCTTCCTTCTCATACTCCCCGTCTTCCTGCCCGTCACGCTCGATCAGGTAATGGATCACTGCCTTAGCCCCATCCTTTACATGATATTCCACCATGGTCTTGTCCGCATACTGACGCATCAGAACGATATTGTCCGCATACTCCTTAAAATACGGAAAATATTTTCCGCTCTCCGTGATCTCCCGCAAAAAAAGCAACAGCCAGTAAGAAACGGTCTCATTCACCAGCTTTTTATTTTCAGCATAATATTTAGTATAAGCAAGCTTGCATACAAAAGGCAGTTCTTCCTTGCGCTCGATCACCCTTTGCATATCTTCCATCACAAAGGAATCCGTCAGCTTATCTTTTACGAAATATTCGTATGAATACTGGGCAAGAAACGCGATCTCCACACGGCTTTTCGCACCGCCGGATATATACCGCCTGAAAATATCCACCTTTTCCCCCACATGGGCGCCGCTGTAAAGCATCTGGACCAAGATCCGCTCGCCCAGGTCATAGGTCTCCACCCCAAAGCTTTCTGCCGCCCTCCAGATATCCCGCATCTCTTTGCAGGTTCCGGAAAAGAATGCACACAGATAATTCAGCAGGTTTTCATCGTATTTGCCTGCCTTAAAGGCCATAAAGATAAGCGACGTCAGCACATCGTCCTCCGCCATGCCGTCTAAGGATATCAGTCTGCTGCAAAGGCGCATGATGATCTTTGCCTCGATCCCTTCCCCGCCCCGCAGTTTGATCCACTGGTATGCCTTTTCATACATCCCCCTAAGGACCATGATCCGCACCAGCTCCGCAATACAGCTTCCTTCCACCTGTTCTGCGGAAAGAGCCAACAGGTATTCGTCAAGCTCCGCCATCCTGTCATTGTCAAAGTAAAAGCGCACCAGCCTTATCCTGATCTCCTTTTGCAGCTCCTCCACAGCCACCTGGGAGTGGGTAATCCGTTTCATGTAAGCCATATTTTCCTTGCTGATGCCTGCCAGCTCCCTGCCCTGCTCACAAAGCCATAAGTCAAAATGGTCATTGCCTTCCACAAAAGGCGCTGCCATAGACGCCAGTTTGTCCGGCACAAGAAGCCGCTCTACGGAAAATTCCTCTTGCCGGCAGTACCGGTTCCCGTATTTATCTTCCAAAAGAAGCCGGAACTCATTTTCATAGACAGGGATATAGGCTTCCCGGCCGGAAATGTTGTAAATACTTTCCTTCCGCTCCTTTTCGTAGATTATAATGACCCGCCGGATGTCCTCCCGGTACAGAATCAGCCGGTTGATAAATATCGCCTGGGCCAGCCCTTTTGCCGTCTCCGGCGTGACCATATCCGGCGTGATCAGGTTTTTGTAAAGGTAAGCCAGATACCGGTTATTTTTCCCTTTCATAAGCTGGAACATCATAAAACGCTCTATCTGTTCCCGGTAACTGGCATACAGCTCCGGAAACTGGCCCCGGTTCCGGTATACGTAATAATAAAGATAAGAATTTCGAAGCCCGTCCAGCGTGCTGTCAAAAGCAAAGTACATCAAGACAATCTTGGGAATCTCCCTGCCGGCCTCAAGATCCAGAGACATCATATAGTATTCGTAAAGTCTCGTGATCCTAAGTTCTTTTTCAATCCCCTTTTCGTACCAGCAAAATGCCGTCTGGTCCGTCCTGCTGCCTTTGATCAAAAGTGTACAGACCGCCTGCAGGACTTCGTCCGTGGGCATCACGGCATAACAGCCCCGCAAAATAACAAACAGCCGCTCCACGTAACTTTTTTGCTTCCCCGCAAGGTAAACCACCTGGGTGACCACATCCGGCGTCAGCAATTCCTTCTTCGCCGCATAAGATAACACCTGCAACTCAAAATTTTCCAGCCGCATCAGCAAAGTAGGGTTTGACATCAGCAGGTTCCATGCCTCAATATAGATCACCGGGCTGGTACATCCCTGCCTGCATTGCTCCTCCAGAAAAAGCCATTTCCGGGACGGGCTTCTGGTGTAGTCCTCCGACAGATATAACAACAGCCACGCGATCCGCCAGTTATGGTCATTTTGCGCATAGATGCGCTCCACCTGCCCGGCCACTTCATCCATGTAGCTTCCCGTACTGTCAATCAGTGTGGTCAGATAAAGGTAATAACTGTGCAAAGCAGGGTCAAAGCTTCCTGCTTCCATCAACTCTTTGGCCTGGCTTAACATCCATTGCGCTTCATTGTAACGTTCCTGGGTCAGGCAAAGCTGTACCTGGAACAGCTTAGGCGCAATATCCCGGTCGTCCATATCGATCAGCCGATCCAGCAGGGCCTGGGTCTCCTTCATCCAGGACCCGGACCCGATCTTTCTGGTCCTGAAGGCTTCGTAATACTGCATCAGTTCCACAACGCTGTGTTTTTTTTGTCTCCGCATACTGCTGAGCCTTGTAGTCAGGGGGCTGTTGATCACCGTCACATGGGCGGTCAGCGTAACATAGGGGTTGCCGATCTTTATGGTGCCGTAATTCCTTCCCCTGTGCAGCTTCTTGGCGGATATATAAAAGGGAAGCCGGTAACAGTTTCCCAGGAAATCATCATCCCGGATCACTTCCTTTTCCAAAACCAGAAAATCCCCTTCGGCTTCGATAAACAGCTTGGAATACCCCCACCCGTTCCGGTTGATGACCAGCCTGCTCTCTACCATATCCGCCGGATTTTCTATCCGGATCTCCGATTCTTCCAAAAAAAATTCCACCTTTTGCTTTTTCCGGATCTCCAGCAGAAATTCTTCCATATTCTGTTCTCTGGGTTCCCCGCAGGAAAGCCCCCTGTAAGCGGAATAATACTGTCGGTCGGCACCGCCAAAGACCCGGTAAAAATCTTCCGAGTAAAAAAGCCTGACCGCTTCATCCCAGTTAGTCCTTGCCAGATTGGCAAAATGGAACAAATTCTTGATATCTCCCATGCCGGATTCCAGTTTTCTTTCCCTGACCGACACCGTATAAGGGATATAGTATTCCCCCTGATTGGATATGATGCGGAACTCCCCTTTTAGCTGATCCCCTTCCGTCATGCCCGTGGCATCAAATTGATACCCGATCTCTTCTTTTGTTCCGGAAAAATGCCCGGTGAGGCATTTCATCTTCAGCCTGCTGGAAGATACCCGTCCTTCCGTCACCTGGCCTTCCGTCCCATAAATGATAAAGCTCCCTTCATAAATCTCATTTTCCTGTAAAGAAAGTTCGATCACAGGCTCAGAAAAATTCAGAGAGCGACTGCTGTTATTAAAATTTCCTTCTAAAATTTTTTTTATCACATCCTGCACTCTTTTGTTCCTCCGCCTGCCTGCTTTTCTCCTAAAGAAGGATTGCCAACGGCAACCCTTCATGCTTTACTTTCATTGATTTATTCTGGAATAACCAAAACCGTTTGCGAAAGCGTCTATCGCCATTTTGTCCTTGCACATACTGCACCCTTCCGGGTTGTACGCCTTATAATCCGGGATATCCGCAATCGTAAACAAAGATTTGATGGGGATTCCCATACTGCTTGTTGCCGCACTGAATATTGCGCTGATCCCGCTGATCGACGCCCCGTAATAACTAAGTGCCTGTCCAACCTTGACGATGGTCTGCCCTGTGGTGGCGGACGCTAACAGCAATAATACATTTTTGCCTTTGATCATGGGAACAAAATTGTCACGGAACAAAATATGACCGGAATTAACGTACTCCGGCGTAATGATATAAATCGTGTTATGGGCGTTCATGGAATAAACCCCTGCCCTGGTCAACTCTTCGGCAAGGAACGCGCCTATGATCTCGCAGCCATCAATACATACAATCGTATCCACGATTGTAGACGCTGAAATCTGGTTTCCTAACTCCTTTGCTGCTGCCAATGCTTCACTCAATCTGGATTTTAAGGTTGTCATATCCAAAAAATAGTTAACATGGGAATTGGGTGTAACGAAATGGCCCGGTATTGCCTTTAATGTAACATTGGGGTGTACTTTAGAACGAATTTTTATCATATCCTGCATATGACATACCTCCTTTTTTTACATTGGACTTATATAATATAATTATATTTTATAAGATATCTCCATTTAATTCAATCATTTTATTTTCTTTCTTATTTTGTTGTGCTATACTTTTCCCAAAAGTATTCATCTTATATCTTAGGAGGGAGATTCTTTATGTACAAGAAAGTAAAGAACTATGCCATTGAAAAAGGGCTTGCCGTTGACGACAAGGCCGGAATTGCCTACGGAAAGATAAACGGCTGTTTTTTAGTCATCCACCAAGATCCCGCCACCCCCGGACGCCACACCATCCAGCTTTGGATGAAGCAGGGTGCGGCAGAGCCTTATCCGTCTGTGGTAGATTTTGTCAACCAATGCCCGTCAAAATTTAAGTATCTGCAGACCGCTTCCTACAGCGGTACCAAAGTGATCGCAGAGTTTTGGGGAAACGGCTTAAAGTGGGGCTCAGCCTATGTTCCCTGCATAGACGCCTTTTTAAAAGAAATAACCGATTACTTTAGGACCAACCAGCTATCTACCTGCTGTGAGACCTGCGGAATCGGATCCGGGCTCTCGCTCTACCAGATCGAGTCTGCTGACCATCTTTTTTGTTCCGCCTGCTATGCGCAGACCTCCGACCAGATCCAGAAATCCATTCATGAAAAAGCCAAGCAGGGCAACGGCAACGTCATAGGCGGAATCATAGGAGCGCTTTTGGGCGCACTGTTAGGCGTCATCGCCTGGGTGCTGATCTACCAGCTTGGGTATATTTCAGCTTTAGGCGGCCTTGTCATGGTCATCTGCGCCTTGAAAGGATATGAACTGTTAGGTGGGCGGCTCAACATATTAGGAATCATCCTAAGCTGCGTGATTTCAGTCGTCATGCTCCTGTTTGCCGAACAGGTCTGCCTGAGCATTGAGATCTACCAGGCTTTCCGGGAATACGACGTGACCTTTTTTGAAGCCTTCCAGAGCGTGCCTGCTTTCCTGGAAGAGCCTGAAATCCTTGGCGCCGTAGTCTATGACCTTGTTATTGGCTTTATTCTCCTGGCTGCAGGTGCCGGCGGAACCATCTACCAGGTTTACAAGAAAAATAAAAACTCCGTCAACACCAAGATGATCACCACCGTTACGGACGCAAACAGTAACTGATCAAAGGAATCCCTTTATTAAAAATACAGGTCCGGCAGCGAAAGGACAGCCCTATCCGGGTGTGCCGTCCTTCCGTTGGCTGTCCTTATGCTGCCGGACCTGCACTGCACTTTTTTATACATCCCCTTTCATTTTCTGCCGCATCCCCAAAAGGATCTTTTTTTCAAGCCTGCTCACCTGAACCTGGCTGATCCCCAAAACCTTTGCCACCTCCATCTGGGTTTTATCCTGATAATACCGCAGGATGATCAGCTTTTGCTCCTCCTTTCCAAGTCCATTTAAAAGCTGGTTTACCAAAAGATGGTTCAGCACTTCCTCATGGGCATTGCCGCTTTCATCCGCAAGCTGATCCACCATGAAAAGCTCGTTCCCGTCGCTTTGGTACACGGATTTATAAATAGATTCCACCTGAACGTTGGCTTCCATGGCAAGCACCACTTCTTCCACCGTTAAAAACGCTTCTTTTGCCACCTCGTCAATGGACGGCTCCCTGCCGTATTTCCCCGCAAGCTTTTCCCTTGCCATCTTTATTTTTATCCCGTTTTCCTTTAGATTCCTGGATACCTTGATCATCCCGTCATCCCGGATAAAACGCTTGATTTCCCCGGTGATAAGGGGAACCGCGTAAGTGGAAAATTTCACGTCATATTCCGTGTCAAATTTATCGATTGCCTTGATCAGGCCGATCACGCCAATCTGGAACAAATCCTCCGCCTCATAGCCTCTTCCCAAAAAACGCTTGACGATATGGCGGACCAGCCCTAAGTTTTGTTCGATCAGTACTTCCCTTGCTTCCTTTTCTCCTGCCCGTGCTTTTTTGATCAGTACTGAATTATCCACCATTTTTTAATCCTCTTGCCTGATCCACGGTATGGTTCCTAATTTTTTCTGCATCCGTACCAGCGTTCCCTGAAAGGGCGCCGATATCACTTCCAGGTCATCCATGAATGCCTCCATGAACGCAAACCCCATTCCCGACCGGTCCATTTCCGGCTTAGTGGTATAAAGAGGCTCCATGGCGCGGTCAATATCTTCAATCCCTTTTCCCTTATCTTCTACCTCCACGTACAGCACGTCCTCTGATATCCTGCACTGCAGGTATACCTGGGGGCACACATCCTGGTCCTTTCCGGAAAATTCTTCATCATAGCCATGGATGATCGCATTGGTCACGGCCTCCGAAACCGCTGTCTTTATGTCCGATAGTTCTTCCATTGTAGGATTTAACGGCGCTACGAACGCAGCCACCGCAACTCTGGCAAACGCTTCATTTACCGAAATCGCATCAAAATGGAGCTTCATCTCATTTTTTAAAATGGTACGGCTGCCTGTGCCAAATTCCATTCTCTGTCCTGTTTCCATAACTTGTTTCTTAACCTTTCCCTTTCCGTTTCCGTAATTTATTCCATGATTTCTATTACTTTATGTAAACCGCATATCATTAAGGTACGCTTTATCCTGGTATCCGCATTGATCGCAAAGACTTTCCCGCCAAAATAGGATATCTTCTTGTATCTTCCGATAATCACGCCGATCCCTGAACTGTCCATAAAACGCGTCACTTCAAAATCAAAGACCACGTTTCCCACTCCTTCGTTCATGATATACTCATCAGCCGTTTTACTTATGTAAACTGATTTGTGATGATCCACCTCCTCCGGCATCCTGACCATCAGGTAATTATCAATTACCCTAAAATTCTCTTCCATAATTCACCTCTTTTCTTTCTATGTAAAAAGAGGACACTTTAAGGTGTCCTCTTTTGTAATCACTCTATTTTGTTATCTATCTTTTATTCCGCGTTATTGATCTCCGCTAAGGCAGTTTCCGCCTTATCCGCAAAGTCCGTATCAGGGAAATGATCCATCACAAGCGCATAAGTTTCTTTTGCCTTATCCTGATCGTTACTCCTGTAATAGCTGTTAGCCAGATAAAAAAGCGCTTCGCTTTTTTCCTGATCATACCGCCATGCCTTCCTTAAGTTGGGGATTGCCTGTTCGTAATCCTCCGCACGGTAGCTCTCGTACCCCGCATCATAATAAAAATCTACCAGCCCGCTTCCCACAAGTTCAAGGAGTTTTCCGTAAAGCGTCTCAAAAGCCTTAGACCGCTCGCCGCTTGCCGTCTCTTCACCCTCATCCCCCGCATCCACGGTCTCAAGGTAAGAAGCAATCGCTTCGATATTTTCAGGTTCCTCCAGATAAGCGTTGACCGCCATCATCAGCCCATCGGAAACCATCATTGCCCCGGTGGTATTTTGGTATGCGGAAAGTTCTTCCGTAAGCTTTTTATTGTCATCCGTAAACTTCTGTACCTTCTGCTCTAATTCGTCAATGGTGGCCGTCTTAACGTCTGACGCCTCACTGACCGCCCGAAGCTGGTCCTGGATATCTGCCTTTGCAAGCTGTATCTGCCCGGGAAGGATCAAAAAGCAGGCAATGGCAATACCGATCACCACGCCGATCCCTAAGTTGAGCAGCGTGGAGGCTCCCTTACGCTCCTTTGCGTTCATCGGCTGGATAATGGTTTCATTCCCACTCTGATACCGCACCACACGGTCAGAACCTGTCTTCTTTTTCGACGCATTCCTGGAACCGTCCTCAGGCGCCAGCATATGTTCCACTTCTTTCCGATAGCGCAGGGTAGTGGTATTATTGGTATCGATCTGTTCGCACCGCTCTAATTCTTTTAACGCCTTCTCCCATTCCTCCATATTCATATAAAGCAGCGCCAAAAGCTGATGGGCGCGGACATATTTGGAATTATAGGATAACACTTTTTTCAGCTGTATGACCGCCAGGTCCTGACTGTCCTGATAGCAGTACAGAAGTGCCTGGTTATATTTCTTGATGGTCTGGTTGATCACATCCAGCCTTGCCTGATTGTTCTGGATCATTTCAATATAATCATCCGCAATATTCTTTTTAGGGCGGAGATTTTTACTGATCACCCATTCATTGAAAGCAAGGACTGCCTCCCCGATCTCAAAGTAGATAAGTCCCAGCAGATTTCTTGCTTCTATATTGTTTTTGTTAAATTTCAAACTTTGCCGCAGGCTGACAATTGCCCCGGACAGATCCCTTACTGTAGCCTTTTCCAAACCGTCATTGTAAAAGCGGTTTGACATATATAAAATCTTCTTATACAATCCCACGTCAGCGCCACAGCCTGTACAAAAATCATGCTCTGTCAAACGACATCCGCAATTATAACATATCATGCCGCTTCTCCTGTTCTTCAGACCCTGGCTTATCTAACATCTTGATCAAAATATCCGCCATATCCGTCAAATCCTGATTATATATGGCTTCCTCCGCATCCTCTACCTCTAAACTTGGATGAAACTTCTTCAACTCTTCTTCAAAATCAATCATTCTGTATTCTCCTCATCAGGACTTTCATCTGCCCTATCAAATACAATGAGCCCACAACATAAGCAGTATCTTTTTCTGTTTTCTCCCAAAGCAGTCTGTTAAGGGCTTCTTCCGCCCTCTCATGGAAATAGCACTTGATACTCCCGCACTGCTCCCACTCTTTCTTAAGCTCATCTATCGAAACGCTTCTGTCTGTGTCAAGCACAGTCACATCCGCCTGCGTAAAAAGACCTGCGTCTTCAATCATCCGGATCATCTTCCTGTAGCGCTTGTCCGCCACCACTCCAAAAAGCAAAAGCCTTCTTCCCGTACAGCCGTCTTCTCTCACCGTACGCAAAAATGCCTCGATCCCGTCTTCATTGTGTGCACCGTCCAAAAACACGCCGGGGGCGGTCTCTTCCATCCTGCCCGGCCATGACGCTGTCCACAACCCCCTTCTTATCGTATCCGGCGTAATCCGCTCATCTTTAAGCTCCTGCAGCGCCAATACGCAAAGTGACGCATTTTCCACCTGATACAGGGCAGCCGTGTTCAAAGAAAGGCTAATATAATTATAATAACCAGTATGAAGGGAAAAATCAATGGTTTTATTTCGGATATTCACATCTAAAATCTGCTCTTTTTTGAGCAAAACCACGGAACTTTTCTTTTTTTTGGCACAGCCTGCCAAAATTCCCGTAACTTCTTTCCTTCTGTCCGTAAACACCACGGGCACGCCGCCTTTGATAATGCCCGCTTTTTCCGATGCGATATCCGAAAGGGTATCCCCCAGGTACTGCATATGGTCGTACCCGATCTGGGTGATCACGCACAAATCCGGCTTCGCAATGCAATTGGTCGCATCTAACCTGCCCCCAAGCCCGGTTTCCAAAATAATATAATCCGGCTGCTTTTCTTTGAAATAATCCATGGCCATTAAAAATAAATATTCAAAAAAGGAAGGATGAGAAAGCCCCTCTTTTTTTCCTTCCTCCACCCTTTCCATAACATGTTCGAAACAGGCAGCAAAATCCTGCTCTGAGATCATTTCTCCATTTACGCTGATCCGCTCCCGCATGGTCTCTAAATGGGGGGAAATAAACATGCCCACGCTGCGCCCGCTCTCTAAAAGGACAGAACGCAGGTAAGCACAAACGGAACCTTTTCCGTTTGTGCCTGCCACGTGGATCACTTTACTTTTCCATTCATTTCCGGTAAGCGCCAAAAGCAGCCTTCCCGTGTCCTGAACCGTATTTTTCCCTGCAAACTTAGGAATATCGCTAATATAGTCTTCCGCTTCTTTATATGATATCATGCCCTTTTCCCTGTGCTTATGAATAAACGATCACGCTGCTTTCAATCATCCCGCCTAACGGGTAGTATTTCATAAAACAGGTGCTGCGCTCGATGGGGATCTGCATCACTCCAAAGGAGATCAGCGTTCCCCGGTATACGTTACCGCTTATCACGATTTCAGACTCTCTGGTCTGCGCAATGATCTTCTCCATTTCCTGAAATTTTGCCCTTACCTCTTCTAACTCCGCTTTCATAGGCCGGTACTGGGCTTCCAGCATTTTCAATTTCTTTAACAGCAGCTCGGAATCCTTGCTTTTCTTACGGAGATTTACAAGTTCCTCCGACATATCTTTCACCTGCCTGGAAAGCTCCGTGTTCTTTTTCTTATATACCTGAGTCTGACGGTAAAAGTCCTTAGTACATCCTGCATGGAGCACGGTCCTAACTTCTGCCGTGTTCCCCACCTCCGTTGCTTTGATTCCGTCCTTCGCATGGGTATATCCGCCGATGATCGCCCCCTTCCTTCCGGTAAGGATGACCTGCCCGTCAGAGGAGATATTGGCGTTCATGATCACGTTAGCCTGAATGCTTCCGCCGGCTTCCACGTTAGTCTGTTCGATAAAATCCGCAAACACATTCCCCTGTGCCATGATCTTCGCTTTGTTTGCCCCCTGGATCCCATGGCATAAAATCACATCTCCGCCGGCTTCCAGGCTTACCGCCTCCGCAGCGCCCCTGATTTCAATATTCCTGCCTGCCCGGATCACAACCCCGGATTCCACGCTCCCATGGATCATCACATCCCCTACACATTCAATCCTTCCCGTGATCAGGGTAACATCCCCGTTGATCTCATGGACCGTCTGGATATCCACCTGCCCGTTTTTGATCTCTATCTTGCCGTCTTTCGCCGCAAGGTAAATATCCGGGTTTTCCGGTGAGCGGACTACCTTCCCCTTAAGCTGGGGCAGCTCTTTGGCGTTTCCCGCAGGAATGGTGTTCCCATATATGTCATAGCCGTCCTGGCCCACTTTCCCGTGATGGTAGACTGCCACCACATCCCCTTCTTTTACATTTTCCAATGTATTCATGCTGGCATAATCAACGCTTCCGTCCGGCCGCACCTCAGGCGCCCGGTACTGTTCCGGGCTGACCATATACTCATAATGCCCGTCCTCGCTGGGGATCACCCGCTTTCCACAGGCCGCAAGGATTTCCCGCTGATATATCCGCTTTTTGACAATGGCTGCCAAATTTGACTGATGATAACCCGTGGTCACACCTTTTTGTAATAAAAAGTCAAGCAATTCTTCCTTCGTGTAATTACCCTTCTCCTCATCCGGAGGCGTCAGAAATATAAATGCCTGCATATGATCCGGATCCACCCTGACATAGGAACCGTTGTCCGTCATGGAAAGGGGGTCAAGGGAATCTAAAAAATCTTCTGTTCCATCCCCCTGTGCGCCTTCCTGGGCAATTTTCCCCCGCAAATCCGCATTTGCAACCAATGCGTCAATTTCCCGCCTGAGTTCTTCAATCTCCTGCTCCGATAAAAATTCCTGCTCTTTATCCATGAATCTGCGCCAGCCTTTCTTTTACCTGTTCCATCATACGGGAATACTTTTCTAACTTTTCCCGCTCCTCTAAAATCTTTGCTTCCGGCGCCTTGGATAGGAACCTTTCATTGTTCAGCATACCGTTTACCCTTGCAAGTTCTCCCGAAAGACGCTTTTCTTCCTTTTGGAGACGCTCGATCTCCTGACTTAAATCAACCAGTTCCGCAAAGGGAATATACAAGGTGGCATTGGCGATCACCACCGATACCGCATCCTCCGCAATCCCTTCTTTCTCTTTCTGTATGGCCACTTCAGAGGCATAAGCAAGCGCCGCAAAGAACAGCTTTCCTTCCGTAAAAGCATTTACGATATCCTGGTTTTCACTGACCACAAATACCTTCGCCTTTTTGCTGGGGGCAACGTTCATTTCGGTACGCGCGTTACGGATTCCCCGCACCGCTTCCTTGATGATCTCGATATCCCTTTCTTCTTTTGCAAAGTCACGGGCCTCCTGATATTCCGGCCACTTAGATACCATAATGGACTCTTCTTCACTTTGCAGTGTACAGAAGATCTCCTCCGTAACAAAAGGCATATAAGGATGCAGCAGCTTTAAGGCATCGATCAGCACCGTCCGCAAGGTCCACAAAGCCGCACTCTGGCTTTCTTTATCATCGGAATTATAAAGACGGGGTTTGACCATCTCAATATACCAGTCACAGAACTCATCCCAGATAAAATCATAAACCTTCTGTACCGCAATACCCAGCTCGAAGCTTTCCATATTTTCGGTCGCGTCTTTCACCAGCCTGTTTAACTTGGACAAGATCCATTTATCTGCCGGCTCTAAAGAAGGATTTAAAACACTAAGGCCGTCCTCCGGCATATTCATCATAATGAAACGGGACGCGTTCCAGATCTTATTGGCAAAGTTCCTGTTAGCTTCCACACGCTCATAGTAAAAACGCATATCATTGCCCGGTGCGTTCCCTGTGATCAGGGTAAGGCGGAGGGCATCCGCCCCATACTTGTCAATGATCTCCAAAGGATCAATACCGTTGCCTAAGGACTTGCTCATCTTCCGCCCCTGCGAATCCCGGATCAGCCCATGGAATAATACAGTCTTAAAGGGCTTCTCCCCCATCTGCTCATAACCGGAAAAGATCATCCGGATGACCCAGAAGAAGATGATATCATATCCTGTCACCAGTACATCCGTAGGGTAAAAATACTTAAGATCCTCTGTCTGCTCCGGCCACCCTAATGTGGAAAAAGGCCAAAGGGCTGAGGAAAACCAGGTATCTAACGTATCCGGATCCTGTTCTAGCCGTTCACACCCGCACTTCGGGCATTGGGCCGGCAATTCCGGCGAAACCGTAATCTCCCCGCACTTACTGCAGTAATAAGCCGGGATCCTGTGTCCCCACCAGAGCTGCCTGGAAATGCACCAGTCGCGGATATTGTCAGTCCAGTTAAAATAGATCTTTTCCATCCGTTTCGGGATCAGCTGGATGTCACCGTTTTTTACCGCCTCCACCGCAGGCCTTATCAGTTCATCCATCTTGACAAACCACTGCTGTTTGATCATCGGTTCGATGGTGGTCTTGCATCGGTCATGGGTTCCCACATTATGGGAATAGTCTTCAATCTTCACCAAAAGCCCCATCTCATCCAGCTCTTTTACGATGGCGGCTCTTGCCTCATAGCGGTCCATCCCACAGAATTTCCCGCCGTTTTCATTGATGGTGGCGTCATCGTTTAAAATATTGACTTCCGGCAGGTTATGACGTCTCCCCACCTCAAAATCGTTAGGGTCATGAGCGGGGGTGATCTTCACCACGCCGGTTCCAAATTCCATATCCACATAAGAATCCGCAACTACCGGAAGTTCCCTGTTTACGATGGGCAGCATCAGTTTTCTTCCGATCAGGTCCTTGTACCTGTCATCTTCCGGGTTTACCGCCACCGCAGTATCCCCTAGCATAGTCTCCGGCCTGGTGGTGGCAAACTCAATAAACTCCGTGGTACTTACTCTGCCGTCTTCCTCTATCAGAGGATACTTGATATGCCAAAAATGCCCTGCCTGCTCCGCATATTCCACTTCCGCGTCGGAAATGGAGGTATTGCATACCGGACACCAGTTGATGATCCTGCTGCCCTTGTAGATCCAGCCCTTTTCATGCATCTTGCAGAACACTTCCGTTACTGCTTTGTTGCATCCTTCATCCATGGTAAAACGTTCCCTGTCCCAGTCACAGGAACTGCCCAGTTTTTTCAGCTGGTTGACGATTCTCCCACCGTATTCCCGTTTCCAGTCCCATGCCCGCTCAAGGAACCCTTCCCTGCCAAGGTCTTCTTTGGTGATGCCTTCTTCCTTCATCTTTTCAATGATCTTCACCTCTGTGGCAATGCTGGCATGATCCGTTCCCGGCTGCCACAGGGCATTATACCCCTGCATCCTCTTAAACCGAATCAAAATGTCCTGCATGGTCTCATCCAGTGCATGCCCCATGTGGAGCTGCCCCGTAATATTTGGGGGCGGGATTACAATGGTAAAAGGTGTTTTGGAATGATCCACCTTTGCATGAAAATATTTTTTCTCCATCCATTTCTGATAAAGTCTGTCCTCAATCCCTTTCGGGTCGTAAGTTTTTGCAAGTTCCTTACCCATATCTTTTTCTCCTTCCTTATCCTGCTGCCTGCCGCACCGAATCATAAGCCTTCTTATGCATCCGTGCGCATAAAGTTTTTATTTCATAGGAAAGGCATATTCTTTATCACTTCACAG
>OFGG01000894.1_pt1 | contig 22443 bp, 20 predicted proteins | sample 1521701 | NCBI WGS metagenome assembly OFGG01 (sample SAMEA3504081, study PRJEB24116) | mouse gut metagenome | biome: mouse gut; feature: mouse-associated habitat; material: faeces | place: Denmark | collected 2011
CCCGACAGGACCGGCTGGCAGGCCTCTATGTGACGGAACATTATATTTCTTCCGGTATGCCTGACCTGGAAATCAATTCCCGGGGAGAGATCACGGCAAAATCTTCGGAACCGGAAAAAATATACGGCAGCTTTACCGACTGTGACAATGGCCAGAACAGTTCCGTCAGTTTTCCGGACCTGGAAGGATTCGGCATCTATAACCTGAAACTGCCGGAAGACAACACCGGCCAAATTGCCGGGTATACTGTCTGCGATCCGGTTTTCGCAGACCTGCATTACACGGTATCCGATGAGGAAGACAGCGTCGAAGCCGCCCTTTACGTCACTGCGGGCACATCCTGGAACTATTATTTTCACCCGGTTTACCAGCAGGAAGACGGCCGGATTTACCTGGTGCCCGGCTCAGGAATTTCCACGGACAGTTTTGTCCCGGGACAGCAGTTCGGCCACAGTGTATCCGAATCCTCCGTGATCCGGGAAAACGGAAATGAGATCGTCCAGGGTTATCGTTTTACCGTTAATATTGTGGCGTCCACCCTCCCGGTCCATACGGAACTGCTGCTTCTGGACGCAGACGACCAGGTCATGAGCCGTCTCTCCGGGGAAGAGCTGGAGCAGCACTTCCGGGCAGGAACCGCACTGGAACTTCCCGAAAGCGTCTCCTACCTGATTCTGAAGCAGGATATGCTCGGAAACGAACCCGGCAGCCATCTGCTTTTTGACCAGAATGCGGAATATCTGGAGTATAAAATATCTGCAGGGGACAACTATCTCTCCCCCCGCCAGCTGCCCCTGTCATGGCCCCAGACGGATGGAACAGATTAAATTCACCGGCCCAGCGCCTTTCTATAGACGCCGTTTTCCTTCCGGAAGCCCATTTTTTCAAGATATGCCTCATGCTTCGGGTCATCTCCGGAAAACACAAGGCTTTGCACTCCTTTCCGGGCCAGCACGGAATACAGATACTTCCCCACGGAACAGTCCCGGTACTCCGGTGTGGAATAATCCAGCAAAATCTCCAGGACGCCTTCCTCCTGCCATTTTCCCAGCAGTACCCCGGCCGGAGTCATGCCGTGACAGATCATATAAATGGCCTCGGCATTCTCCTGGTCAATTATCCTGTCCGGGAAAAATATGGCGATATCCTGGCTGTAATGCCCCAGAAACTCCTTCAAAAAGACGCTGTCCCTTTTTTCCTCAACAATGTTATACTGTCTGTCCGGTTTTCTCAGCCGGGCCAGATAGTAAACATTGATTCCCACCAGACAGAAATTCATCAGGGCCGTGGGATAGGAATGAATCAGCAGCGCATATACGGCAAAAATCAGCCCTCCTGCGGAATTGATCACCCGCAGCTTCACCACCGAAGACATCAGAAAGGAAACCAGAACCAGACCGGAACCCACATAACCAATCGCTTCTATGACCATCGGATTACCCATATACCGCCCCTCCTCTCACACTCCCTTTCCGGAACAGGCAACTCTTTTGTTTCAGCCGCAGCCGTCAATTCCGCAGCAGAACCCCGCCCCGGTCTCCTCCTGCCCCTTCAGCAGGATTTCAATCATCTCTTCTTTCGTATACTTTTCAACGGAAACACGTTGACCATTCAGATAAATGGCGGGGATCCCGCTGACCTGCAGCACATCCCGGGAATATGCCGACTCTTCCCTGACTTTTTCCCTATAAGTTCCCCGGGCAAGCTCCTGCCGGAATTCCTCCACGTCAAGACCCACACTTTCGGCAATCCCGCACAAAATGTCTGTCTCCCCAATGTCCTGCTCCTTCTCGAAGTATGCCCTGTATACCTTATCTGCATAGGCGTCGCCTTTTCCCTTTTCCCCGGCATACAGAAGTCCTTCAAAAGCCAGGCAGGTATAAGGACGGGGAGAAACGGCGGGCGGCAGCTTCATGTCAAGCCCCAGGGACTTTGCCGGCTCCACCAGAACCTGATAACGTTTTTTGCGTCCCTCATCACTGCACACATCCACTCTTTCCTTCGGTTCCGGTGTCAGTTCCAGGGGCTGTATCCGGATCCGGGCTTCTATCCCCGTCTCCTTCAGGGCTTCCTCCAGCGCCACCTTTGCCACCAGACAATAAGGACACACAAAATCAGTCACAAATAAAATATCCATCTCTCTTCTCTCCTCTCTTTTTCCCAGGCAATTGCAAACTCCCGTTTCCGCAAACCGAATTGTGCTATTGGTATCTTCCATAAGCAGACCCTTTTCAAGCTGTTTCTTCTATTATAAACAAAGCTATCCTAAATTACAAGCATTCCTGCCAGATCCTGCACCCCCTAAAAACAAAAAATACTTTTCACAGGCTGCGGGAATCCTCCCTGCATCCATGTGAAAAGTATTTAAAAATGGCGCGGTTGACATGAAAGCTTCAGCCTTACACGGCCCTCAGCGTCAGGAACAGATAGCATGTGTACGCGGCCAGAAGCAGAATACCCTGCCATCTGCGGAATTTCTGGGAAATCATGGCCGGAATCACCGCGATACATCCCACAATCAGACAGGCCGGAAGATCCAGTCTGGCGGAAGTTTCCGCAATGGGAAGCGGTTTTCCCGAGACAAATGCACTCAGCGGCAGTATCAGGGTCAGGTCAATGATATTCGCTCCCAGAATATTGCCCACGGAAAGGGAAGACTGCTTTTTCAGAATGGCGGTTATGGTAGTGATCAGCTCCGGAAGGGAAGTTCCCACCGCTATAATGGTCACTCCGATGACACGTTCCGGTATGCCCACCATGGCTGCCAGCGCGCTGCCATTATCCACCAGCAGATCGGCGCCCCAGACAATTCCCACGGCACCCACCGCAAATTTCACCAGATTGACAATAATCTCTTTCCTGCCGCTGATCTTCTTCCGGGCGGCACCTTCTGCCTCTGCCTTCATGGAACGCTTTGCGGAGGCGATGTTTTCCCCTAAAAAGATAATAAAAATCACGATCAGAACGGCGGAAATCATCATATCCGTCTGCCCCCGGAAACCGGACACCACGATCAGCCCCGCCGCCGCAAGCATCAGCACTGATTTGATGAGATAATCCCCCCTTTTGATCACTGCAGGCATGCAGACCAGGGAGATACCCATAATCAGGCCGATATTTGCCGTCACACTGCCCACGGCATTTCCGATTGCCATATCGACGCTTCCCTTTGCCGCTGCCATCACCGAGACCAGCATTTCCGGAAGTGTGGTGGCAAGACTTACAATGGTTGCACCGATGATCAGCTTGGGGATTCCGCTAACCTCCGCAATCCAGGACGCCGCGTCCACAAAGTAATCCCCGCCCTTTACAATAAACACGATACCTACGAGAAACAACAAAATAATGACTGCCAGTTCCATTTTTACCATCCTCATTCTTTCGTATTTTTTCCAAAAGAAAAAACCCATCCATAACCGGCGGCTCTGGCAGGCCAAAAAACCTGTGCCGTCTCCGATTATGTATGAGTCTCGTTATTTAAGACAAGCCAGACCTAAAAGGCCGCGTTTGTTGACTTGCCACGCGAATCGCGCTGACTACTCCCTCATAAAGGCATTTCTATTTCTATCGTTCCTGTCAGTGTAGCACAGGACAGGATGGGTGTCAATAGTCGGTTTGCTTTTTTGTACGTTATTTGCCCGTTTTTGGCATGTTTCTCTCCGCGCAGATGTTGGGGAGGGACGGCTTTGGGAAACGTGAAAACAATATTTATAAAATGATATCACGAATACCGTTGCCCCCTAGAATTTTTTTCGGTAAGGCATCAGATGGAACATTGTGCTGCCGGAACAGGCATCTTAAAACCTAAAAATGTACATATTGACAATTCTGAGGTTAGTCAATATAATAAAATGCACAGCTTTCTCCGCGGAAAGCGGAAGATTCGAACAGAATCGGCCCAACAGCGACCCTAATTTTGCCCAATGGAACAGGAGGAAAGACTTATGAGAAATGAACACGATGTGACCCTCGTCCCCGATGCCTTCGTCAAGGCAAACGGGAAAGCCTGGCGCTTCGATGAGGCGCACAGGCCCTGCATCAGGCTGTGCGGCGGAGAGGAAATTCTCTTCGAGAGCGCGGGCAGCATCACCCGGATGCCCCTAAAGACCGGCCTGGGCACAGGCGAGAGCGTCTGCTACAGGGAATTTGAGGGGTACGGGAAACTGGCTTTCGAGACACGCATCATCGTCAATGACACTACCGGCTTCGTGGACTGCACCTTCGTTCCCACCGATATGACAGAGCTGGCCAGGGAAGGAGATTCCGGGGTAAAGGAGGTCTGCTGGCCAGGCCCTCTCGTGGCGGACGAAGCCGGTTCTTACGCGGTGCTGAACACCATGCAGGGACAGCTTCTGCCCACGGACTGGCCGGAAGCGGTGGGAGAGAAGCTTCCCTTTGACGGACAGATGGGCTCCGAGTCGGCCTACATGCCCTGGTGGGGCGAGATTACGCCGCAGGGCGGGTACCTGTGCTATGTGAGGCAGAGCTGGGACAGCGCCTATACCATAAACCATCCCGCAGGAGGCCCCACCCGGATATCCCTGCGCCATCTCCCTTCCATGGGAAAAATGGACTATGCCCGAACCGTCAGCTACTGCTTTGTGCCCGCGGGCAGCGATTACGTCACGCTCTGCAAGCTTTACCGGGAAATAGCCGATGAAGAGGGGCGTCCCCGCACCTTAAAGGAGAAGGCCGCCCAGAACCCCAATGTGGAAAAGCTCATCGGTTGCTGCGTCATGCATGTGGAGGGCAAGAGCCATGTGACGGAAGGCTCCGCCTATTATGACAAAGAAAATCCGGAAAAAAACGACAGGCTGGTGCCGTTCTCCCACTGGACCGAAAGGGTGAAGCGCCTGAAGGGACTGGGCGTGGACCAGCTCTACCTGCATCTGGACGGCTGGGGGCAGCCCGGATACGACAACCAGCACCCGGATTATCTGCCCCCCTGCAAAGAGGCCGGCGGGTGGGAGGGCCTGAAGGAGCTCTCGGACACCATGCAGGAGCTTGGTTATATGTTCGGCGTGCATGACCAGTATCGGGACTACTATCTGGACGCGCCTACCTATGACGCCGACAATGCGGCCATGAGCGCGGACGGTACCCTGTTCTCCCTGGCAAGATGGGCCGGAGGGCCCCAGAACTACCTCTGCGCGTCCCTTGCGCCGGACTATGTGCGTCGAAATTTTGAGCAGCTTTTTGCCGCGGGGATTCATTTGGAGGGCACCTATCTGGACGTGTTCACCTGTAACGAACTGGACGAATGCGTCAATCCCCACCATCCCATGACCCGCAGGGAGTGCATCGATGCCAGGAACCGGTGCTTTCACTATCTGACGGCCCACGGCGTGGCCCCTTCCTCGGAGGAGGTGAACGACTGGGCTGTGGGCGCGCAGGTATTCTGCCACTGGGCGCCCTACATAAAAGACTGTGCCATTCCCGTGCCTCTCTATAACCTGGTATACCACGACTGTGTAATCATACCATGGATGATGCCCGCCGGCGCCTGGGGCATTCCGGAGGGGACGACAGGCTTCCTTCATGCCCTGCTGAACGGTGGTATGGGCTATATGGGCGAATATCTGGAGGGCGGGGAACTGCGGGAAAACATCCGGCAATGGCAGGTGATTCGGGAGCTTCAGAAACATGTAGCCATGGAGAAAATGATAAACCATGAGTTTCTGAACGAAGAACGGAGCATACAGCGCAGCACCTTTTCTGACGGAACCAAGGTAACCGTGAATTTCGCGGAGAATACCTATGAAATTACGTATCCCCACATTATGGAGCAAAAGAAGGAGGCAATATGAGCACTTTGACCACGACTACCTACACTATGCCCGCCGCATCCCTGGGGAAGGAGAATCCCCTGCCTGATTTGAAATCAGTAGCGGATGCCCACGCACAGATAGAGATTGACGAGGCCACCGTGAGCCCGGAGGAAGCCCGCTACATGGGCTGGGGGCGGGTGAACACCATTCTGCCCTACACCATTCAGGATGGCTATGACCGAATCCGCCGTGACCATGCTTTTAAAGCCTTTGTCCTGGAGAACGAATTCCTGAAGGCCACCTTCCTGCCGGAGCTTGGAGGAAGGCTCTGGTCCCTTTACGACAAGGAGGCGGGGCGGGAGCTGCTGCATGTAAACCCTGTCTTCCAGCCCTGTAACCTGGCCCTGCGCAATGCCTGGATCTCCGGCGGCGTGGAGTGGAATATCGGCATCATAGGCCATACGCCTTTTACCGTGGATCACATGGCCTGCCAGGAGCTTGCCTTAAGCGATGGAACCCCTGTGCTGCGCATGTTCCAGTACGAGAGGGTGCGCCATCTCTTTTACAGATTGGAAGCTTTCCTGCCAGACGGTGCAAAAGAACTCTATGTCCGGATCCGCATCGACAACGCCACCGGGGAGGACACTGCCGTCTACTGGTGGAGCAATATGGCGGTAGACGAGGGAGAAGACGTACGCGTAGTGGTTCCGGCGGACAAGGCCTTCCGCTATGGCTACGGCGGCAAGCTGGCTAAGGTACCTGTGCCCTATATGACCGCCGAGGCCCATAAGCTGCGCGGAGAGGCAGCGCGTCTGGCAAGGGAGAACGGAGGGAAACTGGACTGGGATATCACCCGCACCACCACTCTGCCCCAGTCTATGGACTTTTTCTTCGATGTGCCGAAGGATGCCAGGCCCTTTATCGCCGCTCCGGGCAGAGACGGATACGGTATGTGCCAGACTTCCACAGGTGAATTGAGGGGACGGAAGCTGTTCGTCTGGGGCATGGGCACCGGAGGGCGGCACTGGCAGGAATTCCTGGCCCAAAAGGGCTGCGCTTATATCGAACTGCAGGCAGGCCTTGCCAAGACCCAGCTGGAGCACCTGCCCATGAAGGGTGGGGAGACGATCAGCTGGCTGGAATCCTATGGCGCCGTCCAGGCAGACCCGGCTGCGGTCCATGGGAAAGACTATGCTGCTGCGGTAGCTTCCGTAGCAGAAGCGTTGGAAGCGGCCAGGCCTGCCCATGTACTGGAGGAGCTGCATGATCGTCTGAAACGGGAGCTGGACGGTCAAAACGGCGCGGTGCTCCATTCCGGAATGGGATTCGCCCGGGCGGAAATGGCGCTGCTGGGCAAGGGCTTCCATACGGCGGGGCTTTCCATGGATGCCATGAGGATGGGAGAGCAGGAGCAGCCCTGGATGGAACTGGCTGTAGACGGCATCCTTCCCTGCCCGGAGCCGGATGCGGAGCCATTGAGCTACCAGACGGGTCCGGCCTGGGAGGCTGCGCTGGAGGCCTCGATTCAAAATGGCAGAAGCGACCACTGGTACGGACATTATCAGTTGGGGGTAATGTATGCCTCCGCCGGAAAAAATCAGGCCGCCGGAAAGGAATTCCGCCGTTCCCTGGAATGTGCCCGGAATCCCTGGGCCCTTCGCTGTCTGGCGCTTCTGGAGGATAAGGGCGGTGATTCGGCTCGCGCGGCGGATCTTTTATGCGAAGCGGCAGAACGAAAACCCATCCGCCCTCTGGCCGTGGAAGCCCTGGAACTGCTGGCTAAAACGCGTCAGTACCAGCGCATGTACGGTTTTCTGGACAAACTGCCGGCCGAAGTGCGCGGTGAGGGGCGGATCAAGACTTTCGAGATCCTTGCGCTGCTGCGGACGAAACGCTACCAGGAGGCCCAGGCCCTGCTGATGAGCGACATCGTCCTGACAGATGTGCGGGAGGGCGATGTGCTGCTGACGGATTTGTGGTTCGAACTGATGGCCCGCAAGGAAAGGGGCGGCGCGGAGGAGGCTGACATGAACTGGGCACGGGAGAACTTAAAGCCTCCGAAGCACCTGGATTTCCGCATGGTGTGATGCAATTGCATAAACGATAATTTATCCCAAAAGCTCAACTGATATGTCATTTTGACAAGGTTGGGCTTTTTATTGCATGCCACAAAATGTATACTTTTTGGATTATCCCAATTGATTGTACATAACTTATATTTATCATACTTTTATTTTACAAAAAAGTCAAGAAAATATTTGTATTTTTGGTTGTTTTTGCTAAAGGATACTTTAATCCAAAAAGTATACCTTTTGGTTCTGCGAATCACATCTATTATTGAGGAGGTAACCCACATGGCAAAAGTCAATACGGCAAAAACCGCACCAAATGATTCCCGGACGCAGCTTCTGGTGTTCAGGGCATTGCTGGTCGCAGGAGCCCTGCTTCTGATTGGGGGCGGAGTCTGGTATGTCGCGATTACAGGCATCATAGGAATCAAGAAATGGGATTTTGGAAAGTACGGTTTGGCTCCGGCCGTCACGGCGGCAGCGGGCGCGGCGATATTGCTTTTTAACTTGGCCGCCTTCTTTTTCCATCCATGGTTCAGCGGGGCTTCCATGCAATTGAAGCATGACCTGAAGCGGGATAAATATCGCTATATCATGATCTTCCCCGGGCTTCTGGTGGTGTTCGTCTTCAGCTATATACCCATGTATGGCATTATCCTTGCGTTCAAGGATTTCAAAATCAAAAACGGAATCATCTTCTCCCAGTGGTGCGGCATGGACAATTTCGCCAGATTTTTCGGACGTTCCGTGGCAGGGGATGTTATCTGGAATACTTTGTTCATCGGCGTGACCCAGCTGCTCATTACGTTCCCGGTCCCCATTATCCTGGCCCTGCTGCTGAATGAGCTGCGAAGCAAGAAGTTCCGTGGCCTGATTCAGTCCACGATTTATCTTCCCCACTTTGTGAGCTGGGTCATTATGTATTCGCTGCTTTTTGCCCTGTTTTCCGTTACGAGCGGCGTGGTGAACAAAATAATGCTGTCTGCGGGACTCCAGCAGATCAATCTGTTGTCGGAGCCCAAAATGTTCTATGGCATGCTGTACGGTACCAGCATCTGGAAAGAAGCAGGGTGGGGCACCATCATCTATATGGCCGCCATTGCAGGCGTGGATGAGGAGATGCATGAAGCCGCATATCTGGATGGTGCCAACCGGTTTCAGAGATGTATTTACATTACCCTTCCCAGCATCGCTTTCGTGGTGACTACCATGCTGATTCTTAATGTGGGCTCAGTCATGGGCGCCAATTTTGACCAGATTATGAACCTGCGCACCGCCTCCACCCAGACTACAGTGGCACAGGTCATTGATACATATGTGTACGATATGGGCGTGGATAAGGGGCAGTATGATTTTGCTACCGCTATAGGCCTGTTCCAACAGGGAGTGAACTGTGTCCTGCTCTTCCTGAGCAACTTTGTGGTGAAGAAAATGTCCGGTGAGGGCTTCTTCTAGGAAATGTCGCAAGAGGGTTCCTGATTCTTTTTCAGCAGCATCTTTTCAGACCATAGAACATATTAGGAGGTGCCAGGCATGGCAGATAAGAAAGCAAAGATGGCAAAACCGAAAACCAAAGTGAAGCATTCTCTGGGCTCCAGAATTTTTGATGTCTGCAATGTAGCGTTTTTCGTTATAATAGCCCTGATTATGCTGTTTCCGTTCTGGAATATTATTGTGATTTCCCTCACCAGCAATGGGGAATTCATGAGCAAGCCCTTTATCCTGTTTCCTGAAGCGCCGACTCTGGAAGCGTATAAGTATATTTTTTCCACGCCGCTGTTTCCCCGATCCTATGGCATTACCTTAATCATTACAATATCGGGTACCTTTCTGTCTACATTGGTTACATCTATGTTGGCATATGGGCTTTCCAAAAGCACCATACGGGGATACAAGTTTTTCATGATTTATCTGCTGATAACCATGTTCTTCTCCGGGGGCCTGATTCCTTCCTATTATAATATCACGAAGACGCTGAATCTGTCCAATAACCTGTTGGCGCTGATTCTGCCCGGGTCGGTGAGCGTGTTCAACTTTATCGTAATCAGATCCTTTTTTAAGCAGCTGCCGGTTTCCCTGGAAGAGTCGGCCAAGATAGACGGAGCCAATGATTTTGTCATCCTGTTCAAGATTATCTATCCGCTCTCCATCCCGGCGCTGGCCACCATCGCCATGTTCGTGGCGGTCGGTCTGTGGAACAGCTGGTTCTCGGCACAGCTGTATATGAGGAATGAGAAGCTCTATCCTCTGCAGCTGATTATCCGCAACTACGTGGTTCGCTCCGCAAAGCCTGCGGATATGCAGAATATGGAAGGGCTGCGCGATGCAGCGGGCAAAAGGCTCTATCTGAATGAGACGGGCGTAAAGATGGCCTGTGCCATCGCATCTACACTGCCGCTGTTGGTGATTTATCCTTTCATTCAGAAATACTTTGAAAAGGGCGTTACCCTGGGGGCGGTGAAGGGATGATTTATACTGCCTAACGATTTCACTTGCCGTGAAACCAGACTGCATAACGCTGACTGGTTCAATCGCATGATTACATTAGGCAGTATTCAGCGTTATGCAGTATAAGATTGTTCGGCTGAATGGCTTGAATGATAAATACATATTTTAAAGGAGGACTTATGAAAAGAAAACTTATTTCTACGTTACTGGCCATGAGCATGGTGCTCGGCATGGCAGCCTGCGGCAACAATGATGAACCTGCGTCAAACAGTGCGGATGGCTCTGCTTCCGAGGAAGAGAGCCAGGAGAGCACCCCGGCAGATGATGGCGGGGAAGAGTCCCAGTCTGCAGAGGACGAAGGCGAAGACGCTGAAGAATCGGCACAGAAAGGGGGCTTTGAGGATGTGATCACGATAGTCGCGGACAGCGATGGAGACCCTTTCTCATGGGATCCTACCTCTGACAAGATGGCGAAGTACATTGAAGAGAATTTCGGGATTGCCTTCCAGCAGAGCGAGACCAACTATTATAATAATGACTTCTCTGTCCTACAGCTGGCGGCAACCGATGGTGCGCTGCCCAAGGTATTCGCGGCGGATATCCTCTATTATCCGGAGGAGATCACGCAGTTTATCCCGGAGGAATTCGTAGCGGAGATTCCTGAAAGCCTGCTGGAAAAGTATCCTCTGACCAAGGCTTTGCTGGAAAACGATGCGGTGTCGCAGACTGTCCGCGGAATGTATGACGGGTATTATTTCCTTCCCAAGCCCGACTCGGCGGACCCCAATATCTACAAGGCAGAGCGCAAGGGCATTTTCATCCGCACTGACTGGCTGGAGAAGCTGAATCTGGAGGTTCCGACTACCTGGGAAGAGTTCTACAATGTGGCGCATGCGTTTACCCATGATGATCCTGACGGCAATGGTGTGGACGATACCTTTGGCCTGACAGGCGATGGCATGGGCACTCTGCGCTATTTCTTCTCCAGCACGGGAATCTCCAACCGTTACTGGAACAGGGATGCGGACGGCAACTGGTTCTTTGGCGCTATGGATGACAGCAATATCGAAATCCTGGAGTGGCTGCGCAAGATGTATGAGGACGGCTCCATTGATCCTGATTTCGGCGGCATCAAGTGGGAAGACGGTCTGAAGACATTTTCTTCCAACAGGGCCGGAATGTGTCTGCGCAATGCCGACGCTGACTGGATCAACGGCGTGGCTGTCAAGTATTATGGTGCTGCCAACGAGGGTATCAATCCTTTTGACCGTCTGGGACTGATTCCGGCATTAGCACTTAAGGATGGCGACACTCCCCGCATGGATGGCTATACGAGCTGTATGGTGGCTACCATGTTCTCCGAAGACATTACCGAGGAGGAAATGGATCGTTTCCTGAATTTCTATGAGTACTTGCTGTCTGATGAAGGCAAGTATATGCGTATGGGCTTCGAGGGCGAGGACTGGGAGCGCGATGCTGACGGCAATATCAAGCTGATTCGCGATGAGAATGGCAACTCCACTGCAATGTCAGTGAAATATCCCTGCTCTACAGTGACACATTGGCCCAGCTGGGGATTCGAACTTGCCGCTTATGAGAATGTGGAGTATTTCGATGAGTACAATGATGAGACCAAGGCCCTGAATGCAGAGGCATGTGCTATCCGTAACCAGGATCCTGTATGGCCGGAGATTGGCCCCATGCTGATTGATGACACGGTAGTGACCGATATCACTTCCTTCGCATTCGGTTCAGAGTACTGGCAGATCATCACGGGTACGGAGCCTGTGGCCGATATGTTCGCTGATATGAAGCAGCGCGCTATCGACAGCGGATACAATGACGCTGTGGAAGCTATTGCTCAGTATGCTCAGCAGTATGGCTGGTAAATCGAGGAATCGTATTTTATAGGAGCTCCGCTCTCTGTCACGCTGTTTTGGCAGGGAGCGGGGCTTTTTTGCGGATTTCGGATAATGTTGACGAAATTATATTAAAAATAGAATTATAAACCATTCACACTGCCTCTTCGTGGATCTGTTCTACGAGGACGAGTCCGCGTAGAAGAACCTGTAGAGCCTGTACAATGTGCTGTATGGTGCGGCATATCAGGTTGAGAAGAATACCTACAGTGACAGCCAGTTCATGAAAGACTATCTGGAAAAGGAAGAGGCGCACCAGGAGCAGGCAACTGTCGTAGCTGACGGTGCGTACTCAGGAAAAACCAATGAAGGGCTGGCAGCAGGAAAGAACGTGGAGCTGGTGACAACAAACACAAAACGGCGTGCCGAACAGCAGAAATACCGGGGGACAGAGGAATTTAAAGAGCTGTCCAATTTCCGAAACGGAGTAGAGGCTATCCCCTCCATACTGCGCAGGAAATACCGTGTTGACCATATGCCGGTGCGCGGACTGATCTGGAGCAGAGTGTTCTTTGGATGTAAAATTGGTGCCCTGAACTTCGGAAAGTGCTGCAAATATATGCAGGGCTGTAAAAGCCATGCTCCAAATACGGTAATGGCATAAAAGAGCAGGGAGGCAGGTAGTGTATAAAGGCAAAATCATCTGTATAAATCTGGCTTTCTCAGAAATATCGCAAACATATGGCATGGCTTCCATTTTTCTGCATGGCAAACAAGCCTCCCAGAAGGAAGCCTTCGAAGCCATATGATGCCCGACGAATCAGTTCCGCAGCGGAATGACTTTGTGGTGTGATACGATACGTCCCCCGCAGTGCCTGCATTTACAGATATCCACGCCCCAGAGTTGCTTTATGATTTCAGGCCCGGTCTTGTCTTTCAGCTGTGAAAGGTAGACCCTGCAGCCCAGCAAGTTCTGGCACAGGGTGATGAGCTTCTTCTTATTGCGGGAAGCCAGGATTCCGTAATGCCGGATACGGACAAAGCGCTTCGGCGGCACATGCATCAGGAACCGGCGGACAAACTCCACCCCGGAAACCGTAAGTGTTTTCCAGCCTCCGCCATTTTTATAATCCTTGACAGAAAAGGTGACCGTTTTTTCATCCATACATAGGATCCGGTGGTTGCTGACTGCGATCCTGTGGGTGTATTTCCCAAGGTAGGCGATGACCGACTGTGCCCCGTTGAATGTTTCTTTGCAATGGGGGATCCATTCCTTTTTGTAACAGGCATCCATCAGCTCATGGAATGTGTAATGGTTCCGGTATTTTTCGGATGTCCCGCCAAACACAAGGCGGCCGTCCTGCCAGAGCCTCTTCAATTCCGCCATGTACTTGCCGCGGAGCTTCCGGGACACAACATGGACGGGGAGGAAAAAACCGTCCCTTTTCCCTTTCCAGTGGTTCTGCGCATCAAGCCCTCCGCCCAGCACGATGGCATGGATATGGGGGTGGAAGTTTATTTCAGACTCCCGGGCATGGAGGATGCAGAGGTAACCAATCTTTGCACCCAGGTATTTGGGGTCTGCACAAAACTCGTCAAGAGTGCCGGAAGCAGCATGATAGAGCGCATCATACAAGAGCTTCTGGTTGCTGTAGATTATGGGGTTTAGTTCAGCCGGGACAGTAAATACGACATAGAAGTAAGGGGCTTCCAGGACATCTTCCCGACGAAGATCCATCCATTTCTCCTTTGGGAGCGCCTGGCACATGGGGCAGCACCGGTTGCGGCAGGAATTATAGTGGATCTGGATACAGCCGCAGTCCTCGCAGACATCGACATTTGCCCCATAAGCCCCGGTTTTACAGTTCATGATGCATGTGGCGGCTTTTGTCTGTTCCGGGGAGGGCGTATGCCTTTCCAGATATCCCGGATAAAAACGGTTGAAAATATCCTGCACAATCGGTTTATCCATTGGCTCCCTCCCTGTCAAAAGGGCTGTGGATGCCCATAATGGATTTATTGCTTACATGCAGGTAGACTTCGGTAGATTTCGGATCCCTGTGTCCGAGCAGGGTCTGGATCGTACGGGCGTCAACCCCTGCCTCCATAAAATGGGTCGCAAAGCTGTGGGGAGTGGCGCCTGCCGGAAGCCCCGCTTTTCTGACACAGCGGCGCATGACCTGTATTTCAGATCATCGGTCGAATCAAGGAGCCCGTCAATATCCTGCCTGGACAGGACGGTGGGGAGCTTATGGTCGATGCGCATGCGGGGCACCCTGACATCATCCCAGAGGATATGCAGGAGCTTTGCCCACATAGTTCAGAAAATAGGATACATAGTTTTTATAACAGAGAACGGAACGGTTTTTAAGGTTCCTGATTTTTGCTTCTTCTTCGAGAGGCAGCATATATTTTTCGTTCATATCGGTTCCTCCATAAAATCAGACAGTCAGCAGTTACGGAATATCTTTTTATGGAGAGGCATTTGCAAAATAAAAGTGCTTGCCAATACAGCAGGAGGGTGTTATTCTTATCATAAGCAGTGGTCAGGGATATGCCCGTATTCGAAGTATGTTTTGGTCGCACTTAAACAATACTATCTTGGGACGTTCCTGTCCACTGTTTTTAGGAAAAGAAAAGCTGCGCCATAGCCTTGGCCAGCCATCGCGCAGCGATTTTGTTCAATCGGAATTTAGGAGGATGAAGTGTATGGAAGAAACGATAGATAAAATAGTAAATATGCTGAATGAGAGAAAGTACACCTTAAAGGATATCAAAGAATTGGAAAAAGGGGAATTGCCCCATCTTGCCGAGCCGACTGTGAAGAAAGTAGTGGATTTGCTTGCAGAAAGAAAGTGCAGTGAAGTCTTTGAGATTGTCGAGATGGCATCATGGCCAGTTGACCCTAATACGGAAGAAATGTCAACATGGTCAGTTGAGGATTTACAGGAAGCGGTGGATGGTTTTCTGGAACTGAATGAACTGCCCTATATGGATAAATTTGGTGTTCCCTGTGATTTTCATCCGCAGTATGAGTATCATCAGCTTTCTTGCATTTTATATAGGGATGGCAGCGAATCAGGTGAACATGCCCTAAAGGACTAATTTGTGTCGCTTGCATGTCTATTTGGAGAGGTTGCGAGATATTTGATTTAGTATAGAGTATAGAAAAAATATATAAGTTATAAGTATGAAAGCCTTGTAAAACCTGTAGGGTGCAAAAGGGCATAGAATCCCCCTCCCCACGAGGATGTAAGGGCTGCTTGACAGAACTGTCAGGTCATACTATGATGGAAACAAGAAGAAAGGAGACGGTGGGGCGATGGGTACTGAGAACCGTGAACACAAGGACAGCCTTTTCGTGGATCTGTTCTACGAGGACGAGTCCGCGAAGAAGAATCTGCTGAGCTTGTACAATGCACTGCATGATACGGCATATCAGGATGAAAGCATCATCCGGAAGGTAAGGGTCGGGGATGTGCTGTACAAGAATTTCAAGAATGACATCTCCTTTGAGGTGGAAGGCAGGGTGCTGGTGCTGGGGGAGCACCAGAGCACCGTGAATCCCAATATGCCCCTGCGCTGCCTGATGTACGTGGGGAGGGCCTATGAGCAGCTGGTGGAGAAAAAGGCCCGGTACAGGACGATGCAGGTAAAGATACCGACTCCGGAGTTCTATACATTTTATAATGGGACGGAGGAGTTCCCGCAGGAGCAGGAGCTGAGGCTGTCTGATGCCTTTCTGGATGCCCCTGGCGGAAACTCCGCGGAGCTGACCGTAAAGGTCATAAACATTAATTCCCACAAGGCGCATATCATCCTGGAGAAATGTGGGATATTAAGAGAATACAGCCTGTTCGTGGATAAGGTGAGGAAGAACTCGATAGAAGAAGATGCGATAAAAAAGGCAATCAATGAGTGTATCCAGCAGGGAATCCTGTCGGACTATCTGAAACGGAAAGGGAGCGAGGTGACGAATATGCTGATAGCGGAATACGACTATGAGGAAGATATTCAGGTAAAGCAGCAGGAGGCGATGCAGAAAGGCTGGGAAAAGGGCCTGGAAAAGGGTCTGATTCTATCGGCGCAGATATTCAAGGCAATACAGCGCAATCCCGGCTTTGCGGACAAACAGATTGCGGAGACCGTAGGCTGCAGTCCCGATGATGTGGAGAACGCCAGGAAAGCCTTTGGGCTGTAAGCCGCATCGAAAGGAATGAAAATGAAAATCAAAATAGCCCGATGGGCAGCCGTCCTGGTAATAGGATAGTTGTCCACCGGGCTATTTATGTGCGCGGCCGGTCACTGGGCGTTTTTGTCTTCTGTTGCCTCTTTTGAGGCCTCTTCTTTTTTGAGCTGCTCCAATCCTAAGCGTATCAGCTCTACAGTTGCTTCTGAACGCGTCTGAAAGCGGTGTTCAAAACGAAAAATTTAAATTTGTATAACTAAAATCCTAACTTTCCTTATTTTATGCGGCTTGGCGGTATGCCTTGCCACCCTATATGTATCCTTTTCCCTTGTTTTTGCCCTTATGAGGTATCTACAAGGGAAAGTTTTTGTTATTCGATTTTATTCTCCAGCCACCTTATCAAGTAGTCGGGCTGAGTTTCGTTTACCCTCTCGGTTAGCGTGTGCGTAGACATTCATAGTGGTACTTACATCCGAGTGTCCGAGTAATTCCTGCACATCCTTTGGTGCTGCTCCGTTTGAGAGCAGGTTTGTTGTATAGGTGTGTCGCAGAGTGTGGAAGTGGAAATTATCATCAAGCTCCGACAATCGTTTCCTTGCTGTCCTTAAAGCTGTCTCTACCGTTGCAGGAGCTTCGTATGCTCCGTCCGGTCTGATACATACAAGGTCAATCTCGTTGTAATCAAGCGGAATTTCCTCTGTGCCATCCAAATGATAAAGCTCATAGTAGACACGATTCTTTTCCTTAACTTCCCTGTAGTAGTTCCTCTGATAGAGTTCTCCGTAACTGAATATCTGCTTTCTGTGTTCCTTTTTCGCTTTCTTTAAGATGTCAGCGAGCGTATCACAGAAATCTACGCTACGGACTTTCTTTCGCTTTGTCGGACCAATCTCGGTCTTGTGCCTTGCTCCGTTGTAACGGACACTTCTTCGTACTGTCAGATACTGTTCCTCAAAGTTAATGTCACTCCAAGTCAGTCCGCATACCTCTCCAAGTCTAAGACCTGTGTAGTATGCTATCTGTACCGGCAGGATAGCAGGCTTGTTTCTTTCTTCCAGATACTCCATAAGCGTCTGATACTGCTCTGGTGTAATCGGGTTGATAGCCTCTGCATCCTCATCATTATCAGAAAACAAATCCACATCTTCCTCGGCTTTCCTACGCATTACCACATACTGCATTGGATTAAATGTGATGTACTGCTTTGGAAAGACTGCAAATCGGAAGGACTGTTGCAGGACTGCGTGGAAAGAACGGATATAGTCGATGGTGTAACCCTTTGACTTAAAAATTCCTTCCTCACCGCCAAATGCAAGCAAATCCATAAACTTCTGCAAATGCTCCGAAGTGACTGTCTTTAGTTTTCTGTTCCCGATTGGGTGCTGCTTAATCCTGTTTACCGCCTGTAAATAGTTACCGACTGTACCATTGCTAAGTGAACCTGTTTTCAAATCTTCCTCTGCCCATACATCAAGCATCTGTCCGAGTGTGAGATTGTCTGCTTTGGCTAGAAAATTCTTTGCGTCATAATCCTCCATAGCCTTGCGTAACATTCTCTCTGTCTCTGATTTGCTCTCCGTACCTGCAAATTCTTTTTGAACCAAGTTACCGCTTGCGTCCTCTACATAGAAGCGATAGTACCATTTCTTGCCTTTCTTTCTTACAGATCCTTTTGCCATAATTGTGACTCCTTTCGTTGTCGGCAATCGGAACTGATGAAATGCTTCTTGCGTGTAGGCATCTTGCAAGCATAGCTTGCAAGCCAATTCGTCGCTCGTCAATCAGATAAATCTGTTGACTCACTTGCACTCATTGTATCATAGCTTCGATTACCGTACTATACCGAATCGGGTTCTTTTTCTGATAAAAGATTGGATAGTCGATTTTTCGCTGCTTCAGGATTTTTGGAATACAGTCTTACAATATCGCCCATATCATTAAATGCGTTGATGGTGTGGGTGATTTCTCTAAGGAACATAATTTCATTGTATTCCTTATTGGATTCAAACCCCATTGTCTGAGCGAGCATTTTGTTGTCTGCATTTCCTTTGAAATTTTTGCAAGCGGACTGGAACGAATCCACGAACAGCTCGTATTCCTGTAACATCAGTAGCAGCAGGTCTTTGGAAAAGTCACTTTCGGACTGTTCCATATCATAAGGGAGCTTATTCAGAATGGAAGTCATTACATCACGAATCTGTAATTCTCTTTTATCCGTAATGTCTGTTTCGTATTCGTCTGTCTCACCTTTCAGCCATTCCACAGATACATGAAGTGCATCTGCCAGACCTTCTAAGGTCATCTTCTTGGTGTTATCAATCGTTCCTGCTTCGTATCTCTGAATGGTGGAAGCGGTCACGCCCATCTTTTCGACATAAGGCTGGTTTAATCCTAACTCCTGTCTGCGGCTTTTTGCTCTGCTACCGATTGTCTTTCGCAATTCTTTATCCCAAGGCAGATAAGATTGCACTCAATAACAAGGTCATACAGGACTGGAATCGCACTGTGGATCATGCTCTTGTATCGGGTATGGAGAGAAAGGAAATTCTAAAGGTAAAGCAGGAACAGATTTCAACTCCAATCAAGGAATCCATACAAAAATATGGCAATCATCCGGAGTTCCTGTTTGTGATCATATTTAGAGCAATCGAACTGTTGAAGGAACTCATAAAGCTGCTGATACAGAAACAGGAACAGATGAAAACTAGAATCTCTGACTTTATGGAGCGTAGAAACGAAAACAAGGATAAGCAACCTGCTCATACTGCTACACAGGCAGACAACCAGACTGCACCTAGCGTAGACACAACGATCAAAGCACCTGCCACTACTACCGTAGAAAAGACCGTTATCCCGCTAAGACCGAGAATGTCCGAACTTGCACACGCCTATGAGATGCGTCTGGAAGAGATTATGGAGAAACTCAAACGCCAAAACAGAGCCATTCACACGCAGGAAATGGAGAAAGAACTGATTGACGAGGAGTTGGAGAACTGTACAGGATTATTCCAAGGAAAGAGACGAAAGGAATTGCAGGCACAGTCTGACAGGTATGCACAAACGATAAAGACTATGAAACAGGGATTATCCCATATCGTACAGGATTACAAATATCCAACGGTAGATGCGTTCCTGCAAGACTACAAGCAAGGCAAGTCCGAGTATGAAGCCTATGTCAAAGCGACAAAGGACTGGGAATCAAAGTATGGAGAAAAATCCACCCACAGAAAGCTTGCAGAAAAGCAGGCAGAAGTTCAGAAACGGGAACAGGACAGAGTTTTTAACTATCGTTCGCCAGCAGACAGAGGAGCTAGATAATCTAATTAAATTCAAAAAAGATAAAGACCATCAAATTCTTTATCTTTTTTGAATATTTATGAAAAGTCATCCTACTATTTTGTAAAGCGTCTCATTAGATTTTTAATTGTTTCGACTATCGTTAGAATAACTACGCAACAAAAGGAATAAAACAATGTGGTATTCATCTTCGTGTTCCCAATTTTATAAAACAGCAAAAGCCCAATACTAACAATTACCACAGAAATAAATTTATGTATCCACTTTTGTTTGGCAGATAAACATATTTTATGGTTACTTATAGGTGCAAATAATATACACATAAGGACAAGTATCAAATATCCTAGTACAGTTGGCTTTAAATAGATTATAGCCCACTTATCAAGACAACCGAGAAAAAAGCTGCCTAAGATACATGTTAACTGCGTTGGAGCATGGGCACCTCCGGTATAATGCCGTAACAATGAAAAGGTAATTACCCAAATTAGGGTATAGCCGAGTGTATGTGATAAAACTCCCCATACGAACAATAACACTATGGTTATAAAAGTATTCAAGAAACATTCTAAGCCATATATGTATATTTCTAATTGATCCGCAGAAACATCCTCCCCTGATAGTTCTGCTAACTTATTAGCAATAGATGTAGCCCACTTCGTAATCATTCAAAATCCCCGCTTGTATCAAATCTTGTTGTATATTTGGCGAAAGCACTTATCACATCTTTGGAATAAGAACGTGCAATTTGTGTAGTCAGATGATTTGACAATTCAATCGTTCCTGATGTAATACGATAGATATGTGCCATATTTACAATATAAGAACGATGGGTTCGGATAAATTCACTTGGCAAATGGACAATAATCTTATTTAGGGTAGACATTTGTTCATAGCATTTGCCGTCTACAGTCAATATATCAACATAATGTAATCTGCTCGAAAATGTCAATATATCTGTGTAGGGAATACTTACAATTTCTTGCTTGTTTCGGTAAATGTATGTATTATTAGATAACTCTTTCGCAATTTCATCCAAACACAGAAAAAGAGTATTTTCTTTGACGGGTTTAAGCAAGTAGTTTAAAGCTCTGACTTCATATCCTCGGAATACATATTCTCTAAAGGCTGTTAAAAATACAATAATCCCATGATACCCAGATTCCCGAAGGCGTTTAGCGACCTCAATTCCATTCATTTGCCCCATTTGTATGTCAAGGAAAAATGCTGAAGCCTGTATAGTGGTGCATTCGGAGTTTTTTGAAAAATATTCTTCGCCCGATTTGTATTCGTCAATTTCAATATCCCAATCATATTGCTGCCCATATTTTCTTATTCCATTTTTCAGTCGTTCTAATTCAATCACAGAATCTTCCAGTATGGTTATTTTCATTTTCATAGTAGTTTGTCATTCTCCTTATCTGGTATCATAATATGCACGGAAAAAATTTTATTATCAGATGTAATCTGCAATACGCCATCTGCCTTTTCTACAAGCTCTTTTACTCGTCTTATCCCCAGTCCATGTTCTTTTCCTTGTTTGACACTCAAAATGTCTCCATCAATGCTACATTTTATCACACCATCATAATTATTTTCAATGTGGATCAGTATCATATTCTGGTAAGGTTTAATATAAAAATAAATGTACGGATGCTCGGTTGGATTAGAGATTATAAGTCTTTCTCCTGCTTCAATGGAATTATTCCATATATTTCCAAGTATGGATGAAAGTTCAACAGAATCAAGCGGAAAATTTTCAGGAGCCATAATAGAATATTCTGTCTTAATTCCGTGTTTTTCAGCATAATAAAGTTTGGCGGTAAGTATACAGTCAATAGCAATATTTCCCGTTGCTATGGCACTTTGCGTAGTTGTAAGAGTGTTATGGTATTGCTCTGTATATGCTATAAGTTCATCCCATTTCTTGTCTTTTGCTAATACGTTGATTGCATCCACATAAATCTGCATATCGTGTTTCATTTTTCGTAATCGTTCTGCTGTCTCAGATAAGCTATTGAACTCAGTCCTTTCCAGCTCATAAATCTTTTGTTCTTCCAATAATCGTATGTTTTCTTCTTTTGAATATCCTAGCAGATAAATGTATTGCATCAATGCCAAAAACAAAACAATAAAAAATAAGTTAATCAAAGAGAGTCTTGCCGAAAAGGAAGAATCATCAAATTTATCAACAGATTCCAAAGTCAGCCTTAATATGTAGTGTCCGATTGCAAGTCCAGAAATTGCGATACAAATATATGCAACTTTTTGGAAAGAGGAAAGAGATATGTCTTTATTTCCAATATAATGAAATAACAATACAAAAATCGCTATCATTGCCAAGTACAGCATAGTATATGGCTTTCGCAATTCCCCACCTGATAACAATTCCAAAGATGCTCCTTTATAAAGCGTTACTGGAATAAAGAATGTAATCTGTTCTGCAACTAAACATATAATGGAATATGAGAATCCCCAAAAGATACGGAGAATCAAATTATCACGATAAAACAAAATTGCATATACAATATCTAATACACAAGATGATATCAGGGGGACATAGGATGATATTCCCATTTTATTGAGCGTACATAAAACAGCAAACTGAATGGATACGAAAAGAAACATCCAAACTGCTTGATGTTTATAATTTGCTCGAATATGCAATTTTGTATGGATAAATATTAGAAACAAAGCCAGTTCTAAGAAATTAACAATATATTCCCACATTGAATCAATATATAGCATAGTTTCCACTTCCTTAAATAAAAGTTTCCCAATTTGTCGGACTATATCTTATTATATAGAAGCATATA